>OIZX01000184.1_pt1 | contig 49982 bp, 49 predicted proteins | sample 1588621 | NCBI WGS metagenome assembly OIZX01 (sample SAMN03283276) | human gut metagenome | biome: human-associated habitat; material: feces | host: Homo sapiens | place: Peru | collected 2012 | reverse complement strand
GCCCCAAAAACTAATTGTCTTATTGACAATAATCATAGGAGGAAAAATAAAGAAAAAAAGTTCCATGAAACAGAGCCGAGAACTGGAAACCGTAAAAACTGCCTGCAAACTTGGAACAACGTTAGACTATCTTGCGACAGAAGCTGTGTCTGAAGCCATGGATAACTATCGCGATAAATATTTCGAACTAAAAGAAAAAATAATAAAACACTGAAATTCAAGCTAACATATCATTCATTCAAAAACTGAGCATTTTTCCACTTTGATAAAAAGTATTTTTATGTTAAATTAAATCATAATATGAATAGTGACGTTGCAACATTACAAAGCATAGCAAAAACCTTGGAAGAAGAACCTTTGGCAAGTCAGCGTGTGCTTGCGGAAAATGCTGGTATGTCCATCGGGCTTATGAACGCTGTTCTGAAACGCTTTGTTGAGCGTGGATGGATTATGCTGACTAATGTAAATCTGCGGAAACTTTCTTATGCAGTTACTCCTGACGGAATTGCAGAACTTACATCCAGAAGCCAGAAATTTGCAAAGAGAACATTTGCGATTGCAAACACTTATAATGAAACATTCTGCCACCTTGTTTCCGAATCTAAAAAACAGGGCATAACAACGCTTGTTCTTTACGGCAAGAGTTATATCCGATTCCTGCTTATCTATGCCTGCCAGACCTTGAACGTAACATTTATTGAAAAAGAAGTTACTGAACCTGTTATGAAAAATGCCCTTTGCGTGGTAGGAGAATTAAATGAAGAATCAGAAATCACCCGCCTTGAAAATGAAGGCTGTGTGAATCTTTTGAACTTGATAGAGAAATACTGATTATAACTCTTCCAAAAGGCTTTTTCACCCTAAAAGAAATAAAAGAAGGCATGATTAAAATAGATTTAACAAAACAGAAAACGGACTTCTTCAAACCAAATATAAAAGCATGAATTTCATTATCAAGACAAGAAGCGATGCTACAATAATATTTATTGACAGCATACCACTGCGCATTCTTCACAAACTCGTAGACGATTGTACGGCGCAAGCCTTCCTCAAACGAAACCGGAGCGGCAAAGCATATCTTTGTTTTTTTGACTTGTAGCTCAGAAATATATTGAAGCCAGAACTGTAAGAATATTTTTAAGCTGATACTGTTCAAGATATGCTGGAATTGAAATTTCCATTCCTGACTTTTTTATTCTGATATCGTTTACAGACGAAATTGCTGTTGTTTTGATTTCTACAAATTTTACTTCGTTTGTAGTCTTGATCTGATGATGCCATTCGTAAATCCATTTTGACAATGTCTTTACATTCAGACCGTTTTCTTCTGCAAACTGTGCGTGTGTTTTTCCGGATTTTTCAAATTGTTCTAAAAGTCTTTCTTTTTCCAGTTTGGTCAGTATTGCCTTCATTTTTCCACCTCGGAAACTAGTGTAAATCTGATTAGGCTCATTTGTTTACGAGGCTAGAATTGACGGATACGGCAGATTCGTCGCAGTAGTTGAAAGGTGCTGTTTTCCGGCTTTAATATACTCTACCAAAAGAAGTATAATAATTATTCTTCTATCAACCTCTCAATAAACTTTAAAAAGTTATCTCTATTGCTTATAAATTTACTTGGTATAAATGTTTTTGATTTTTCTATAACTTCATTCAATTTTTCAAAATCATAAAGAGGAAGAATATAATTTTTTTGTTCAAAACACTTTATAATTTGCAACTGATGGTCATTCACATGTTCGCCAAATTGTGCAAGTCTTGGAGCTGCTATTACTTTCTTTTCAAAATTTAAAGCTGTAACAATACTGCCAACACCACCATGAGTTATTATTATATCTGCTTTTTGCATATAATCAGAAAACGTTTCCTGTGAGATTAAATCAAACAATTGCATTTTCTTTGATTTATATTTTGTGCTACCTGCTTGCACAATTACTTCATCTTTTATATTTCCTTTTTCTATTTCTTTTTCAAGTGCTTCAAGTAATCTTGTAAATGGTTTGTCCTGTGTTCCTAAAGTTACAAAAATCAAAATATCCAACCTCCATATTCTGCATTCGGATAAAATTGCTTCATATTTTCCCATTGAATTATAAAATGGTCGGCAATCTTATAAACCATCGAACCTGCTTTTGTAGGTTTCTCAAGAGCAGCAAAAGTTTCTATAAAAATTACTCTTTTATGAAACTTATGTGCTATAAAACACATCGGCACAGTATTATGAGCCCCAGTTGTTACAACACAATCTGGTTTTATTTTTATAAATGCAAAAAAAGAAATTACTGTATTTAAAAGAAGAATAAATGGATATTTTAATTTATTAATCATTCCTGTATATGTACCAGGTATCATAAAAAATACTTTCTTTTTACCATACTTTTCTTTTAGCGAAAGATTATTCTTTTGTTTTTCTGTTATAAAATAGGAATCATAATGCGGAAATAATGGTGCAAGTTGTAGAAGTTCGGTTAAATGTCCACCAGTACTGGAAATAAAAATTACTTTTTTCATCAGGCAACCTCCTTTAACAAAGAGTTTACCTGTGATTTTACTATACTAATGCCCCCCCCATTTTCTTTGAACCAATCAGGCTTATGTTTTATGTATTTGTAAAATTTAAAACTATAAAATATTCTTTTTATTCGTGCGACACTGATTTCTTGCAATAATCTGTAAATTGACTCAAAACCAATTTTACTAACCCATGCAGGAACTCTCTTAATTTTCCCAGAAACGAATTCAAAAGTTCCTCCGGAACCAATAACATATTTTACACCAATTTTATTAAGCTCATTTAATTGCTCTTCAATAAACCATTCTTGTTTAGGTGCTCCAAATCCTACAAAAATAATATCAGGTGTAAAATTTTTGATTCTTTCCATACAGTTATTGATGAAGTTTTCAGAAAATGGATATTTCTCGTATGGTGGTGAATATCCTTCTATTTCAATTCCATATTGTTCTTTTACAATTCTAACTGCATCTGCATTAGAATCCTCATACCCGCCCAAAAAGAACATTCTCAAAGAATTTTCTTTAGCATACTGGCAGAAATCATATACAATTTCACTGCCTGGCAGTTTTTCAGCATCCTTAAATTCTGCATAACGCTTCTTTGCCTCTTTCAATGGTATTTCGCCATCAAAAGTAGAATAATGAGAATTGATGTAATCCATGTATCTTTTGTCAGTATTTGCCAATACTATAAATTGAGCATTTACGGTAGCAATGCATTTTGTTTCATTATCAGAACGCTTAAACAGTTCATCTTTATTCAATATATTGAACTCAATATTACAAAATTTCATAAAATCTCCAATTCTTATATAATTTTATTAACAACATCCAAAATACTTTCGCCGTCTTTTATTAAAAAGCATTCTTTACAACCTGCATTTTTTCCAGCTTCTACATCTTTCAAGCTGTCACCAATCATATAAGACTGGGCAAAATCGATGTTAAAATCTTTGGCAGCCATTTCAAAAAGTCCTTTTTTTGGCTTACGGCAGTCGCAGTCACATTTGTACTCTGGACGCTCTCCGAGGAACCCCTTATCCGTGTGATGAGGACAGAAATAAAGCCCATCAATAAAAGCGCCATCTTTTCCAAGTTCTGTTTCCATTTTTGCGTGGATTTCTGCAAGCTCTTCAAAAGTGCAGTCACCACGTGCAATAACAGGCTGGTTTGTAACGACAATTGCCAAGTATCCAGATTTATTGATTTTTTTAATTACCTCTGCGACACCCGGAATAAGAACAAACTGTTCAGGCTTTGTTATGAATCCATTTGCTTTATTTATTGTTCCATCACGGTCAAGAAAGATAGCCTTTTGCTTTTGGCTAAGGTTTCTTGCGTGAACTTTTCCAGATTTTATGTCAGCTTCCGTTTCGTAATAGCGGTCTGGAGTCCCCATATCCTTGATATATTCAGGAGTTTCGTAGGCAAAAATCTTTCCGGTCATAATGCCAGGTTTAAGAACGTCGCGGTCAAGGTCGATTTTATCAGGAGTTTCCGGATGGCGTGGTACAAAAGTTTTTAGAGTTTCTCGTAGTAGTTCTGGAGACAGAATCTGCAAGCCTGCATTTACAAGATTCTTATAGTAAGTTCTCTCATCTTCCTTTGACATCCACTTTGTAACGCGATGTGTGCTTACAGGAAGTCCACCAACTGTTTCAGGAGGAAGAACTTCTGTTACTAAAAGTGATGAGTCATAAGGATGGCCGTTAGGATGAGCCATAAGACTTGCCCAGGCTTTATGTTCTTTATGAAAAGCAATAAAGCGGTTGAAGTCGATATCAAAAATTACGTCACCGCACAAAAGAAGAAAGTCATCATCAATGACAGTCTTTGTCTGAACATCAGCACAGGCACGGCCGTCCAACATTTTGAAAAGCGCACCGGCAGTTCCAAGCGGATGGTCTTCTGTAAAATAACTGATATTTACCCCAAACTTTGAACCGTCGCCAAAATATTCTTTGATTACATGCCCAAGATGGCCGACTCCGATTGTAATGTCGGTAAGACCACAGGCTTTGAGGTTTTCAATCTGATACTGCAGGATTGGTTTTCCGCAGATTTCAATCATAGGCTTTGGAACATCGGCACGAACCGACTGAATGCGAGTTCCCATGCCGCCTGCCATAATAATAACTTTCATCGTTAAGACTCCGCTAAATTATTCAGCCCAAAAGGCTTCTTCTATTTCAAGGCAGAGAGCGTGGTAAACAGGAAGGTGAAGTTCCTGAATCATAAAGGTTTCGTTCTGAGGAACGATGATACAGATATCAGCAAGTTCTTTAAGTTTTCCGCCGTTCTTTCCTGTAAGAGCTATTGTCTTAAGTCCTTTTGCCTTTGCAACAACTGTCGGATAAACGATATCCTTTGAGTTACCTGAAGTAGAAATCCCGAGGAAAACATCGCCTTTTACGCCATAGCCGTTTACCTGCTGGGCAAACATAACGTTTCCGTCAACGTCGTTCAGGCTTGCTGTCATAAGAGCAGTGTTATTTGTAAGGGCAATGGCTGGAAGAGAGCCTTGAAGTTTGTCGGCAAGGTAGGCACCTGTATCAGCATCAATTGCCTTAATCTGATTGATAAAATCGCTGGAAGGAGTTCGCTTTTTGCAGAAAGATTTCAAGAGCTCTCCTGTAATGTGGTCGCTGTCTGCACATGAACCTCCATTACCTGCAACTAAAAGCTTTCCTCCATTTTTAAAAGATTCAATCATTGCTTTTGTAGCATCTTCAATATCTTTTTTACATACGCTAAGACTTGGATAGCGTTCAATCAGCTGGTCTATGTATTTCATATTATCCTCACGGTATTTAGCATTCTCTTGGGCAAAGTATTATTTTGTGTACTCTTCAGGTCCGTAGTAAATGATTTTTGTACCGTCATTCTCGAACTTGAACGGAACATACATCTGACCTTCAAGGGCTTTTTTTACAGCGTCCTGTTTTTCCGTCGGAACGTAGAACAAGAGGAAGCCGCCGCCGCCAGCACCCAAAAGCTTTCCGCCCAAAGCCCCGGCTTTCATAGCCTTGTCATACTGCTCGTCGATAGAGCCGGTTGAAATGCCAGAAGAAATACCTCGCTTTAGCTTCCAAGTGTAGTCCAAAAGCTTTCCGAACTCGTCAAGGGAAGTATTTTTGTCCGTGAGGATTTTTTCAGCGTCGTCTACCAGATGGTACATCTCAATAAGCTGCTGAGTCTTATCTTTCATGGATTTTTCAGTGCCTTTCTGAATGTCAGAAGAAAAGCGGCTGAAGCCTGTAAAGAAGAGCATAAGGTGGTCGTTGAGCTCCTTTTTGCGTTCAGGTGAAATGATTACAGGATTTACACTGTAGCCGTCGCGGGAAAAGTTGATTCTGTTGAAGCCGCCGAATGAAGCTGCAATCTGATCCTGAATGCCACCGGCTTCCTTACAAAGCTCACGCTCAAGGTAAATTGCGTCATCAGCAAGCTTGCGTTTGTCCGCATACTTTCCTTTAAGGGCGTAAAAAGCACTGAGCATTCCTACAGCAAAACTAGAAGAAGTTCCAAGTCCGGTTCTTGCTGGTAAATCTGCTTCATAAGTTAAACGAATATCATGCATATCTAACCATTCCATTGCATTACGAATAGCAGGATGCACGATTTCAGAAGCACTATTTACTTTCTCCTCTTTTGAATAGGTAAGATGATTCTTGTATTCAAAAAAAGGTGGAAGATGACGAACTGTTACATAAGCATACTTGTCAAAAGTAGTACTTAGAACTGCTCCACCATGTTCATTAAAAAATCCATTAAAATCTGTCCCCCCACCAAAAAAGCTCATGCGGAAGGGGGTTTGGGTGATTATCATTTACTATGCTCCTTTCCTATAATTTCTATCATATTCATTACCTTTTTATTCTCTTCATCCCATGTATATTTTTGTTTAGCAAGTTCCCTACTATTATTTGCAAACAGCATTGCCAAACCTTTATTCTTATATAGCTCTAAAATCTTTTCTGCCATTTTTTTTGGATCATCTTCTATAAAGCAGTGCTCACCATTAATCAAACTTAGATTTTCTGCACCTACAGTTGTAGTAACAAGTGGTAAGCCCCTGTACATTGCATCAAGCACTTTGATTTTGATTCCAGACCCGAACAATAAGGGACATACAAAAATATTAGAACTTTTGTAATATGGCTCTATATCATCAACAAAACCATGTAAAATAACATTTTGATTATCTAATTTTGGTAATTCGCCTTTAAATTTCCCAATTACATGAAAAATAGCATTTGGTACTTTTTCAACAATGTGTGGTAGAACTTTTTCTATAAACCAGAATACACCTTGATAATTTGCAACCCACGACATAGTACCAATAAACAAAAGACTTAAATCATCATTGTTAATCTTAGGTAATGGCAATTGAAGCATGAAATCATTTGCTGGGTGATAAGTATCAATAAATTTATCTTCATTTTTTTTCGAAACATATTTTTTATCAGATGGTGCAATAATAACAAAGCGTACTTTTTTACAAGCTTTTAGCTCATATTTTTTCATTCTACAAGATTCCAAAAAGATTCCAATCTTCAAAATAGGATTTTTTACTTGATTAGCATATCTGCGCCAAATCATATATTCAGCATTGTGCTCAAGCATAATAGTTTTTGAATATACATTAGAAGGTACATATTGAAACATTTCCAAATGATCACAGAAAATTATATCAAAGTTATTTTCATCTATAAGATTATTAACAGTTGCTGTTAAAGATGCACATCTATTTCTATATATGTTTAATGGTATTCCCTCTAAAAAACTTTTTGCAAAGCTAGCAACTGAGCGTACATTGTTATCATTAATTTCATAAAAAATATGGCACGTGTCCGAATAAAGTGAAATAAATTCAGAAAACAATTCTTCCGAAGTGTCTTTTGTTTTCATAAAGACAAAAGACACTTCAAATCCTTCTTTTATAAAATTATCCAATTTTTTTAAGGTAGTTTGAGTTCCACCTGATTTTCCAGGGTAAGGTAATAAATTTGTTAAAAATAAAATCGATTTCATATTTCCCTCTTTATGCCTTTATATATATTCCAAAATATTTCTTTGTTTTTGAAAAATAATACGGATTAAGCCAAGTTAAAATAACAAAAACTTTTACAAACGGTATACATAACTTTGCAAGAAAATTTCCGTTTTTTCTATAATATTTAATACGAGAAATTTCATTAAATATGCTAGAAAACGAATATTGAATTTTACCTTTATCAGATCCCTTTTCAAGATGGAAAATCTCTGGTTCCTCAATAATTCTCATTTCAAGTCCTTGCTTATGAATGTTTAATTCTAAATCACTTTCTTCATAATACATAAAATAACGTTCATCAAAATATGCATTTTTATCATTTTTTAAAAATAAATCAGCTCCCGTAATATAGCCAACTTTTCCCACATACTTTATATAATTTGGTTTTGTAATAAATAGAGATGGGATTTTATGTAAAGTCATCATAAAAAAACTCTTTACAAGTGAAGTTATAAAAAATCTAATTGGTTCAAAAACAAATTTCTTAGTGTTTGGTAAATCACCAAAAGAATGTGCATAAGTACCATTTTCATCTAATAAATTACAACCCAATGCTCCAATTTTTTCTTCTGAATGTGCTTCCCAATAATCATAAAAACATTTTACTGCGTTATTTTTTAGCACAGTATCGCTATTTAAATACAAAATATATTTACCCTGTGCAATTTTAAGACCTCTATTATTTGCAGTACCAAAACCTAAATTTGTATTATTTTCAATTAAAATTACATTTGGAAAATTCACTTTCACCATTTCAATAGAACCATCTGTTGAACCATTATCGCTAACTATAACTTCAAAAAATATATCCCCTGTTTGTGAATAAACAGAATCCAAACAATTTTGCAAGAGAAGTTTTGTATTATAATTAACAATTATCACCGAAACATCTATTTTTGACATATATATCTTCTTTTTGAAAAGTATAATGCTAACTCAAGCCACATAAAGTTAGAAAGAATTCTAATACAGTAATAAGACAAAACTATGCATCCTATATTTATACAAACAACGACAAATGCACAGAATTTGCTGCTGGGATTATTATCTTTTTTCAACGTGCGCAGAAACCTTAAAATTATAAAAGTATATAATGCAGTTCCCAATATTCCAATCTGCATTAGCGCTATATACAAATCAGATTCTACATGAATAAAACTTGCTTTAGAAGCAAATGGAGACATTGTGCCATGTCCATGACCTATAAGATTTACATTTTTAAGTAATAAATTTGGTCCATTAATAAATAAATCTGCAAAATGTACTAACAAAGATGAGTCCAAGACAGTTTTTGTTAAAATCATTATTACTATTGCAATAAAAATAGGGACTAAAAAAGTTATCCAAATTTTTCTCTTAGGTGGTAGAAACATATACCAGCAAACAGGTGTTCCCATAATAATAGAACGCGTATTTGATAAATAATATGGGATTGCCGTAATTACAGATTTTTTTCGATTAAACATTAAATATTCATATAGAAATACAAATAAACAAATGCTACCCATTGTTGTAGGATGCACACATAAACCGGACAATCTCATTTTCATCTCTCCTGTCGAAGAAATTCTATACAAATTAATAAAATTCCCAAGTTTTGAATCAATACCAAACATAGCATAAAATTGCTGTTGAACTGGGTAAATGATTATCCCAACTAGAATAAAAATAATAAAAATCTTAATTATAGAATGTTCTAAGCTAAATAAAAATTTTTTTTTCAATGGCAGACATGTTATAAAACAAAATAACAAAGGTCCTGATATATATAAAATAAAAGAACTCAAAGCATCAGCTTTATTTGGAGAAATACAAAATGAGATAAAATTGACAAATATATAAATTAAAATCAGTGGTAAGTTTCTATTAAATCTTAATTTGTCAAAAAATATAAACAATAAAAGAAATAAAAACAATATATACCCTTCACGAAATACAGCAATACCAGGAATGCTCTGTAATAAAGACGAGCAAAATATCAAAAAAATATAAAATAATGTATATATGTGGATTATTTTTTGCATAAAAGTTTAACCTCTTTTTTCAAAAAATTCACTAGTAAACTTAAAACTAAAGGCACAAATACCCCCCCCATACAATATATAAACCAATAAGGAGGATATTCCATTTTCCACCCTAAATCAAAATCCTTAAATCCAGACAAAATTACATTTATAAATGCAAAGGTTACAAAATGAAAACACATAATATAGAAAGAATGTTTTCCTATCAGGCTGAATAAATTAAGCTTTTGAATTAAAGAAGATACCCCAAAAACAAAGCATAGCCCTATAAAAACAAACACAACCCATAAAAAACTGTTCATAAATTGATTTTGTGCAATATCAATTCTAAGATTTGTAAAAAGCGTAGCCAAAAGAAGAAGTGTAAAACCAGAAGCCCCGGTTATTATTGAAACTTTTTTGTTTTCAAAAATATTTTGGAGATATAAAGACTTAAACAAAAACGCAAGAATATAAATAATTTGTAGCCACGGAACAAGATGCAGATTATAATATAGATGAATATTCAGTTTGTAAAAAAGAAACGTCATCACAACATAAAAACAAAATAATCCCAGATAAATTCCTTGCCGGATTTTCTTGTCAAATTTTACGGTCAGTTTTTCAGTTATAAAAGCAATAGTGCTGTTTATGAACAGACATGATATAAACCAAAATGTACCGGTAAACGGAACTTTACCATCAAACAGGAATATTCGTAATACATACTTTATGTTTTTCATATTTTGAAAATCAAATATAATTGCAAATAACAAACTTATGATTACATAGGGAACATAAAGCGATTTTATTTTTTTCAGTAGAAAATCTTTAAAAGAATGTTTTTCGGCATTAAGGAAAAGTCCGCTTATAAAAAAGAAAATCGGAAGATGATAAAAATAGACGAACCGCGTAGCAATTCCCAAATGTCCAAGCACTACGGAAATAATACAAATTCCCTTTGCTACATCGTAAAGAGGAGTCCTTTCTTTATTTTTTACAACTATAACTTCATTCATAATTATAAAAAATCACAATATGCTAATAATTTCATTAGCACGCTCAGCCCAAGTGTTACCATAAACAAATTTCTGAGCATTAGCTAAAGACTGTTTTCCAGCATAATTATTTGCTTTTATTTCATTTAAACAATTAATAAAACTATCTGTATCACTTGGCTTGTACAAATATATATAATCGCTAAATTTTATAGTTTCTCCATATTCAAGGCTTATTATCGGTTTTCCCGAATAAATATACTCGTATAGCTTTACAGGATTTACTGATTTTATTAAATCATTCAAAACAAATGGCATAATCAATATGTCTGATTCAAGCATAGCATCAAATATTCTTTCATGCGGCACAGGTCCTTTTAAATTAAATCCTGTAAAATCAGCATTATAATCAACCGGACCATATAAATTGTATATTATGTTTTTATCAGAATATTTTTTCTGAACATTCCGTAACAATTCCAAATCAAACCAATTTGAAACCGTTCCTATATATGTAATAATAATATTGTCATCATTACGTTTTTTTTCAATTATCTGTTTTTCAGAAATAGTCACAGTTGGAAGTTTTATTGCATTGTTTATAATTTTATAAGTCTTAGGAACAAAACCTATTCTATCTATAACAATTTTAGAAAGATATTCTGCACTAAAGAGTACAATATCTGCATTTTGTATAATTTTTTTTTCAGTTTCCAAAATTCTTCTTCTTTTTTTATCTGACATAGAAAAAGCCGCATTATCATCCATGCAATCATAAATAATTTTTTTATTAAGATGACTAACATACATAGAAGGATGTGTTATATAGACATAATCATAATCCTTTGTCTTTAATGTATGTTTTACTATAATTTTATATAAAAGAGAATTCATTTTTCTGATAATTGAAAAACGGCGGCCTCTTAATTGTTTTATAGGTTTTAATGAAACATTTTCTGCCACGTTATCAACAAGAAATTTCTTTTGATATGGTATAAACAAAACATCCACATCAAATCCATTTTTCCCCAATTCTTCCGCAATAAAATGAGGTCTCTGCTTTATCCAATTCCAATCAACGTGCATTAAATATAATATTTTCATTCTTAATTCCTCAGAATCTCAACAATCTGCTTGCTAGTTGTACCATCGCCATAAGGATTAACAGCATTAGCCATCTTTGCATATTCATCAGCGTTACCAAGCAAAAGCTCCACGTTGCTTACAATCGCATCATAATTTGTACCAACCAGTTTTGCAGTTCCAGCTTCCACACCCTCCTGTCGTTCTGTAACATCACGCATAACCAGGACAGGCTTTCCAAGAGCAGGTGCTTCCTCCTGTATTCCTCCCGAATCAGTAAGCACAAAGAAACATTTTTCCATAAGCCATATAAGATATGGGTAATCAAGCGGTTCAATCAGATGAACGTTAGGCTTACCCGAAAGATATTTCATTACAGGCTCTCTTACATGCGGATTAAAGTGCATAGGATAAACAAGCTGAACATCACTGTGATTATCAGCAATGTGTGCAATTGCTTTACAGATATGCTCAAAACCATCTCCAAAACTTTCACGTCTATGACCTGTAACCAAAATTATTTTCTTGGAAAAATCAAGGAAATTAAAGAAATCCTTATAAATTTGTTCATCCGATTTTTTTATCAAATCTAGTCCAAGATGCAGAGCATCAATGACCGTGTTACCCACCTTGCAAACATTCTTAGTAACCCCTTCAGATTTCAGGTTTTCCACAGCCCTGTCTGTAGGTGCAAAGTGCCAGTCCGCAATATGACCTGTAAGGATTCTGTTTCCTTCTTCCGGAAATGGAGAATATTTATCTCCGCTTCGCAAACCGGCTTCCAAGTGTGCCACAGGAACTTTGCAGAAATATGAAGCCAAAGCCCCAGCTAATACAGTAGATGTATCTCCTTGAACAAAAACCAAATCCGGTTTTTCGTTTACAAGAATATCTTTTAAGCCAAGCAAACACCCCGAAACAATATCAAACAATGTCTGATTCGGCTTCATCAGGTTCAAATCATAGTCGCCTTTAATTCCAAAGAAAGCATTTATCTGATCAAGCATCTGGCGGTGCTGCCCTGTTAGACATACAACTACTTTAAAATCCTCTGGATATTTTTGAAATTCTTTTACGAGCGGTGCCATTTTAATAGCTTCAGGACGTGTTCCGTAAATAAACATCACCTTTTTCATAAATAAATACCTCTATAAAAATTAAGTATAATATCTTTCTACGCTGCTTGATATATTACATACTATCCTATATCCAATATTATCAATTGTATTTATTATATCATCAGCTTTGAAAGTATCATTATTTCCTAATGAACTTTTGTTTTACAAATCTAATCAAAACTCGTCGCATATCTTTATCAATTCCAATAAAGAATACAACCAATCCTATAGAAATAAAACTTGAAAATAAAACAATGAAAAAACCTAAAACCATGTTTACATTTAAAATTTTTGCAAGAAATATTGGAAATACCCCAGATAAAACAGCAACCATAAGACACCAAAAAATAATATGGTAAATTTCTCTTAATGAATATTTTACTACAAAGTGAACGATTAGCGGTTTTACTACAATACCTAATATTCCATAACAAATAACAGCAACCCACCCCAATGCAATAGGAGAAAAACCGAATTTAAATAATACATAAATTATAGGCAATTGAATAAATCCAAAAATAGGACTTATTAATGCATTTTCTTTAATTTGTCCTTTCGCATAAATTGCTGAATATAAAGATGTATCAAATACTTGACAGAGAGATTGTACTAATGCCAATTTTACAAAAGGTATTGTACCATTAGGAATCTGACCTAACCAAATCGTTAGAGCAGGCTCAACAAGTAAATATAATGGCAGAACTACTAGATAGCTTAAATAAAAAGTATATTTGGTAAAATTTAATGTTAGTTTTTTAGATGCATTATAATCCCCCGCTGCATAATTTTTTACGATTTGTGGATTAACAGCAGTTCTAAAATTCCCAATAAATTGATTTACAATATTATTAATCTGTAAACCTAAAGAACGAACTGTAACAACAGAAGGTGCAAAAAACATATTCGTTACAATTGTTACCCCTTGATTAGCAAATGAAATTGCAGAATTACTTAGCAAACTCCAACTAGAAAAATTTGCAACAGATTTAAACATTTCCTTATCAAATACAAGCTTACTTCGTACTTCCTGAAAGTTTATTCTACAGTAAACTTTGTATATTACTATTACTATAATTGTAACAGAACATATTAAAACGGCATAAACTTGTAGTTTGTCAAAAGCTAACATATTTAACAAAAATACAATAGATAGTTTCAAGATAGCCTCAGCAATACTTACATAAGCATAAACATTCATTCTTTCGTATGCAATGATTATTGCGTTATATGGAACTTGAGTAATTTGAAAGAAAGTCGTTATCATCGAAAAATGAAAGGCAAATTGAGCAGCTGATATTCGTTCCTGAGGAATAATTAATTTATACTTAATAAACCATTGGCCTACTACTTCCCCAACAATTACAATTAATATTCCTAAAACTATATGAGCAAGCCTTACGGTTGAGAACAACGTGCGAAGTTTTGGATTCTCTTTTCCCATTTCAAAAGTAATAAAACGAGATGTTCCACCCCCTAATGCATTACTGATAAAAGCAAGAAATGTAACTACTCCACATACAGATTGATATATTCCATAATCTTCTACACCAAGAATTTTCAATGTAATTCTTGATGTGTAAAATGCCACAAACATTATCAATAACATACGAAAATATAAAAATATTGTATTCTTAACTATACGTTTACTATTTGATTGTTCCATATCACATAGCCATCCTATACTTTCAATACAAAAAGACTTCTTTTTTCCCTTTCCCTTTAAATCAAGTTACCAAGTTTACTCTATCTAAAAGACCAATTGTCCATATTTTCTATATCTCATACATATTTCTAATTTTTTTATATCAAGTCTTTTATTATTTAATAAATATTTTTATTTTTTTTAAGAATATTTTTCATCTTATTTACGCATCGCCGAACAAACAAGAAAAAGATTACAAAATAATTATCTTTATATCTCTCAAGTAAATAATCAATTTTATCTTTTCGGCTAGCATTTCCATGATAGTCTACAAATTTTAATGACATTCCTTTTATACTAATACCATTTTTTTTGCACCATTTACTAATTATTCGGTCGCATTCCCCATCAAAAGCAAAACTAATTCCTTTCTGATAGTTATTGTTCTTATACGCGTCTAAAGTTTTAAATACTCCATCTTTTAATGAAATATTTGGCGCAATATTTGAAACCGTTGCTTTTATTTTTTCATTGCTATTAATAGCATCAATAGACCTACCCCCTAAAATTTCTCCAGCACGTGAAGGAAGGTTTTTTGCATAAAACTCACTAGTAATATCAACTGTATGAACAGATTTTTTTAAATATTCACTAACACAATCCAAGACTTCGTTAAATGAAGGTATTTCATCCCCACAGATATTAAATGCTTCTCCATATGCTTTAGGATTCCCAAGCAGGCCAACAAAAGCAATCGCAAAATCCTCAACCCTCATCATATTGCATTTATTCTCGCCTTTGTTCCATCTGATAATTGGCTTTCCAGATATAATTCGTTCACACATAGTCCAATGATAACCATATGGTGGTGTAATACCATATGGAATTCTAGAGTTCCCATAAGTCACACAAGGTCTTACTATTGTAACGGGTACATTAGAATCCTTACTTATTTTATCCAATAATTGTTCGGAAGCCCATTTATCTACACTGTATTCCCACATATCAAGAACCTTGGGAGAGTCTTCGTAACAAATATTTACCTTACGCGTATCGTAAACTGCACAAGATGAAATAAATATATATTGATTACAATATGATTTATAAAAATTAAAACTTGTATTTATTTCTTCTGGGGTGAAACATAAAAAATCACATACTGCATCAAATTTTTTATTAGCTAAAGCCTGTGCAATCGTATCATAATCATTTTTGTCTGCTTTAACCAATAAAACGCCATTTGGAATTTCTCTTTGCCCTCGATTCACCATTGTTACTTCAATGTTATTCTTAAGAGCTTCGGCTGTTACTGCCGAACTAATAACCCCCGTTCCACCGATAAGTAATAAATTCATTAATCCACCTTCTCAATTGCAGTACCAGCCCACGAAAGCCCAACTCCAAATCCACAAAGTAAAATTTTTCCGTTTGCCTTTCCTTCTCTATCAGCTTCATAAAGTGCGATTGGAATTGAGTTAGAAACTGTATTACCTGTTTTTTCAAGGAAATAATAAAATTTATCTTCTGGTATTCTTATTTTCTTTCTTAAAAATTCTAGCATATAAGAATTTGCCTGATGAAAAATAAAAAAATTAATTTCATCTTGAATAATTTTATTTTTAGAAAGCGTATCCTCAACAAGTTGTGGAACAACCTGTAATGTAAAATTAAATATTTCAGAACCATTCATATAAAGATAATCACCTGATATAGGATTACCGCTTTCATTTATGCTAATATCATTGTAAGGGACTTTATGTCGTGCAGCACCAGATTTTACTATCAACTTCTCTGCACCACTTCCATCTGTACCATACGAAAAACTTCCAATTTTCCATTTTCCTGATTCAGATATAATTGTCGCTGTTGATGCATCCCCAAATACTGAACGATTTCCTTTATCCTTTTCATGAATATATTTATTATAAGTCTCAGCCGTAAGAAAAAGAACATTCTTTGCTATTCCTGATACAACCAAAGATTTTGCAATAGATAATCCATAAATATATCCAGAACAACCCAAATTTATATCGAAAGCTCCACAAGTGGTTGGAAGACCGATTTTATTCTGAATAATACATGCTGTTGTGGGTAAAAAGTAATCAGGACTTTGTGTACAAAGAATTACAAAATCAATATCAGCTTTATTTAATTCCAAATGATTACTAAAAAGCTTTTCAGCTACTTTTACTGCCATATCACCTGCAGTTTCATCAGAATTCGCTATATGGCGTTCATTTACTCCAATTTTTTTATTAACCTTTTCTGCAGGCCACTCAGGAAAATCCTTAGCTAAATCAACGTTTGTATAAACCTTTTCTGGTAAGTAATATTCTATACACTTTATATAAGCTTCTTTCATAATAACTCCATAGTACTTTTATTTTGTTAAAGTACCCTCGCCCCCCCCGTTATATCTATAACAGAACCTGTCATCCAAGAACTCTCATCAGATAAAAGATAAATAACTAACGGTGCAATATCTTCAGTCTTTCCATATCTTCCCAATGGATATTTTTTTTCAGCTTCCTCGTGATAAACTTTATCCATTCCTACCGTTATAATTAAATCTGTCCAAACCATAGCTGGAGCCACACAATTAACACGTATTTTCCTTGGAGCAAGTTCTAATCCTAAACATTTGGAATATGAAATAATAGCACCCTTCGAGGCCGAATACAAAGCATTACCAATAGCTGGAGATTCAGCCGCTCTAGAAGCCATAAATACTATAGAAGAACCTTTTGCAAGTTTCTTGTTTCTTAATAAAGAAGCTTGCAAAATAACAGGTCCGATAAAATTTATATTAAACATAGTCTCTACATCACTTTGCTTTATCTGCTTGCAAAGAGTAGTATTACAAACACCAGCACAATGAACTACGCCATCTAAAACTGGTAATTTAGCAACTAATTCCTCAATAGATTGTTCAGAAACAAGATCTGCAGAAATAATTGTTACTTTATTTGAACTACACTCTTTTTTTGTTTCTTCTAGTCTGCCCGCATTTCTTCCAGTGATAATTAAAGATGCCCCCATTTTAGAACACAGAATCGCAATTTCTTTTCCAATCCCACTAGAGGCTCCAGTCACAAGAATAATTTTTTCATCTAGACCAAAAAGAGATTTTTCACTCATAATATCATAAAACTCCCGTTTTATTTTTTACCTTTCACTATATTGAATAAATCTTCAATTGTTTCTGCTTTACGTATATCATCACCAGTAATAACAACTCCATATTCTGCATCAATCATTCCTATTATTCCTAAAGCAGTCATAGAAGACCATTCTTCAATTTCATGGAACATAGTACCTACTGCAAATTCTTCAACTGGTGTATCGTCAAATTGTTCTGCAAAATTTTTTACAAATTCATTTAAATCCATAATTTTCTCCAAATTAAATTTTTAATATAATATATTAAAATGTTTCTATGAAAAATTAATATTTCCAAAGAACATTTTTTTCCACCACTTTCGCTGGGTTTCCTGAAACCATAGTATTAGCAGGAACACTACTATACACTATAGCACCTGCTCCTATAACAGCACCATCACCTATTTTTACACCAGGCATAATGGTACAACCTTCACAAAGCCAAACTTTATCCCCAATAATTACAGGTCGCGATTCTTTATACCCAGGTAAATTCATATAATGCCCCCCATTATTATCACGAATTGTAACATTCCGACCAATCATAACATCATTTCCAATTTGTATATTTTTAGCACAAATAATTGTAGTATTACAATTCGAACCTGGTATTGCATCTATTCCATCTCCACGACCTTTGATATGGAGTTCTGCCCCCTTAAAAACTTCAATATCAGAACCGTATCCAAAGAAACAATCATTATCAACTATAAATTTTGAATTATCTTCTATTAACAATCGTGTCTCCAAGTTTGATTGCTTCATTTTTTTATTTCCTAATCTAATTAATCCATTAATTTTTACTGTTGCTGTTTTTGAAATTTTTACTACAGTACTTGGGGTTATAATGATTCCTTTCCCATTTAATATATTTATTAAGCTTATATTAATCTTATGATTTGCCAAAATAGTCTTTGCAAAATTCGCATTAAAACAACGTTTAAAAAATACAAAGTGATAAACATCTTTTATTAATTTTCTAATTTTTTGATTATAAGTTATTTTATTTTTTTCAATATATTTGTTTGCAATTTCCGTGAAAGTATGTCCATCTGCATATTCAAAAAATTCATCACGATCAACCTTAGGTGATTCTATTGAATGTACAAGAGCAGGATTTTTTGCAAATATATTCTTAAAATCCATTGGAATATAATTTATCCGTGGTTTCACCTCTTCAAAAAATTTTTTCCCCTTTTCAGAATTAACCATTACAAGTGAAGTCCCAAGATTTTTTTCAAGTACTCTACTATACTTTTCAATTCCCCAAAAATCTGCCAAGGTAATGTCAGATATTCTTGGGAAACCTTTAAACTTACAATCATAACAAGAAGGTCTACAATAAACATTTGTAGTCAGATAACCTTGTGTCCATAAACTTTTTGAAAAAGTTTCATAGTATGATTTTCCATTCTCAAGAGTTACTTTTTGCGTAAGATTTCGCCAACCATATTCTTTAGATTTTGCCTTCACATAAACCACAGGAGAGCCATATCGTTCTTCGAATGAATCAAGATACTTTCTCCAAATCTTTGGAGAATTTACTCCAAGACAAACAAAATCTGCTATGAGAAGATTTTCATAATCTCTTCCTAGATAAGCCCTAAGAGCTGCCATTTGGCAAGGAGTTCCACAAACAAGAATAAGTTCTCCAGCAATACAAAGTTTTTTTACCTCTTTATAAAATCCTTCTGAATCACTCTGTAAATATTTTGATGAACGCAGTTTTGGAAGGTCTTCTTTATTATTAGAAACATATTGGTGAATTGTAAAATTCTCATCATATATAGCTCCGCCTACATAACCATCTCTTCGGTACATGATATCAGCTAATGCAGAAAACAATCCTCCTGAAGTACTATCAAAAACAACTTCAAGATTTTTGTGTTCAGCTGCATAACATTCTGACTGTTCTAAATCATTCTTTTTAAGTCTACTAATATTTTCAATCGGACATACCTTATTACAAGCATTACAATTAATACATAATTCACTATTTACTTCAGGATACCAAAAGCCTTCTATATCAACTTTAAATGATATTGCATTTTTAGGGCAAATATCAAAACATGCTTTACATCCACAACAGTCTGTTTTAGTCCCAATATTAATCATATAATTTTATCCTATCTTCACTATTCTTTACTCATAAGGTAATATGTAAAATATTAAACCCACATATTTAAAATCATCCGATATTCATTGAAAAATCGGACATTTTACGATAATAAAAATTATTAAATTTTATTGATAAGTTTTTTCGCATTTACAAGAACTCATCAATAACATCATAACATCAACTATTTTTAATACATTCAAATTACCCCATTTTTACCCTACCAAAATTTACGATTCTATGAAGAGAAATTTCGGTATAAACAAATAAAACATTGAAAGCAAATCTGTAAATGATTATTTTACAATATTAAAAAATTTTATGATGTTAATAGTTACACAATATTAACTATTAAGCACCTTCAGAAGAATCTCCCCTCCACCATTGTTAATTTCCGCATTGTAAGTATAATCTAGAATACTGAAATCAGGATTTGTATCACAATCTTTAATAAACCGAGGTGAAATATGTGAAAGTTCAAACAATGAATTTAATCTTTCATTCATACCACAATTCTTACCTTTTAATTCCATAGTTGCAAACTGCTTATTAAATAGAATACTAAAAACAGAACCATGGAAAGAATCTGTAACAACATATTCTGCTTCATCTATAAGCTTCAACCACTCATCATTTGTTGGATAGATTTTTTTGTATTTATCTATATTGCTATTACCACTTACATATTTTACTTCAAGATTTCTTTCTTTTGCAAAATCATATAAAGCTTTAATATTAAAATTCGAACCATTATTTAAGTAATAAAATAAAATATATGGTTTATCAGTATTCTTATCATACTTATTTTTTTCTTCAGAGTTATTCTCTTCATACTCCTGTTTATACCAACATCGCCACTGTTCTGCAGTTAATAATAAAGTCGGATCACATACCCATTGTGCAGGACCATGAAATTCTGTAGCTTTATAGCCACAATCTTCACACACTTTGATACCACTTTTTTCCCTAACTCCTATGAAATTAAACTTAACAATCAAAGGGCTAATAGCCTGTTTCCAATCATCTGGTAACTCTGTTATTCCCCAGCTTGCAGCATATCCTATTCTCAACATATCTTTTTTCCCAAAGTTAAAAAAGAAAGTATTCATTAAATTACGTCCAACTTCAAGATTTGAATTCAAACATGCCGGGTTCCACACTTGATCAGAACCCACAATGTAAGCATCGGCTTCTGGAGGATTTATTTTTATTTCGTCATAAGTTTTATAATATTCTTCACTCACATGAACATATTTCTTTCGAAATTCTTCAAAACCTCGAGAATTCTCTTTATTAATACGAGATACTTTTGAAAGTAATATTTTATTAGCTATATAAGTTTTTAATTTTATTGGATTGAAAATTTTAAGAAGGCGCAAAACTTTTTTTGAAAGTTTATTTTTTTCAGAAGTATAAAGTATATCTGTTTGATATGCATACCTAATTAAATAAGCATCATGACCATTATTTCGTAAATATTTTTGTAAAGCATAAATTTGGAGTTGTTGGCCATAGTTATCAACTCCAAGCCATAAAGTAAGAATTCCAATTTTCATAGTATTATCTCAGCGAAGTATTTATTTTCCATGATGACATGCTTTCTCTTACAAGAACAGTAGTTTTATTCTTCTCAAGATAAACTGCAGGTAAAGGATGTGAAAGAAACAAAGAAGAACCTTCTGTTACAGAATACGCTCCACATCTATCAAAAGATAAAACATCACCTACTTCAAGCATTTCTAATTCAATCTCACGAACTAAAACATCTGCAACTGTACAGAGACTACCACATAGGCAATATTTTTCCTTCACACCTCGTTTTGGATTTTGCATAATTGGAGGAACTTTCATTGCCATCATCTGTCCATGATAGTGAAGTTGATGCATTCCTCCATCTAATATTACATAGTTCACACCTTCTGTTGTTTTTATATCTTTTACAGATGTTAGATATCTTCCACAAGGTGCAGCCAAGAATCTTCCCATTTCAATACCCAAAGGATATTCCATAGCAAAATTATTTATTATTGGAGCGATTTCCTTTATTAATGCAACATCTTTTTCCTCATATGGTGCATCAAAATACTCTATTGCTAAACCTGGTCCATATTCAACTAAAGATGGAATATAACCACACTCATCCTGAAGAGATTCAAGACATAATCTAATCTTATTCAAATCACTTTCAATTTGACGAAGTTTTGTTTTCTGTGTACCAGAATAAAAATGAAGACCCAAAATCTTAATATTCTTATCCCTCGATTGCAAATTATCATTAACAATTTTCATAATATTGTTAATGTCCATTCCAAACTGATTACCACTTGAAAGTCGAAGAATTACCTGAACATCCTTTTTACTTTCTTTAGAAACTTGTTCAATTAGTTGATAATGTAATGGACTCTCTACAGTAAGAATATCAACATCATATGAAATTGCATCCCGAATATCAGCAAGATCTTTCATTACACCAGAATATATTATTTTACTCCCAGGAACTTTTAGAGCCTTACACATTTTAAGTTCGCCATAACTACAAACTTCAAGATGATCAATAGCATCCAAAATTTCACCGATAACAAAGGAATTTGACTTTATAGAAAAAGTGAGTCCGTGCTGACATGCTGGACTTAGAGTATTCCGTATAAATTTCATACGATCTTTAAGATTATCGGTATTATATACAAAACAAGGAGTTATAAAATTATTCATTCTTTAAGCCTTCAATCATTGAAATAATAGAGTTTACGGAGTTAAAATTTTCTGCAGTTAACTCTTTAGGTCCAATTTCAATTTCAAATTCGTCATTCAATTCTGCAACTAAAGAGATAATATCAAACGATTCCAAGATTTTATCATCAATTAATTTTGTCTCCTTTTCAAAATCAACATCAGCACGTACATCTTGCAAAATCTCCATTACTTTATTTTTCATAGTTCATTTTCCTTTTATATTTTTATATCTTGTTTATTATGCATACTTTTATTATTTAGTAAAAGTAGCCTTAAGACTTATTAAATCAATCTTTCCATTCGGCAATTTTGGTAGCTCCATCTTCTGAGCCTTTCTTGGAACCATAAATAATGGAAGCCTATTGCGAAGCTCTATAAGAACATCACGTACTTCCACGTCCCCATTAAAGAAAAGATGAATTTGTTCTTTTTCCTGTTCATAGCAAACTGCACATTCCTTAACACCTTGTACTTGCATTGTTGCATTTTCAATCTCGTCAAGTTCAACTCTATGTCCCATATGTTTAATTTGTCTATCCATTCTACCATGAAATTCAAGTAACCCATCTTCTCTGAAACTACCGTAATCGCCTGTTTTGTAGATAAGTTCATTGAATGAATGATTTAATGGATTTTGAATAAAAGCTGCATGTGTGCGTTCTATATCATTATAATATGCCAACGCAAGAACAGGCCCTGCAACACAAATTTCCCCTTGCTCGCCCTTCTTTGTCTCTGTTCCGTCATCATTCAATAAGAACACTCGATAATTATCATAGGCTATGCCAATAGGAATTGATTCCCCTTCTTGAATTAGATGATCAACCACCCAATATGTACACGAAGCAGTTGCTTCTGTAGGTCCATATTGATTAACAAATTTACAATTAGGAAGATTAATCTGCCATAAATTCAAAACCTTTCCTGGCATAACAGAACCTGAAAAACATACCTTATTCAAATAAGTTAGTTTTTTATTCTTAAATGCTCCAAGTTTTGTTAAAACAGTTAAAGCTGAAGTTGACCAACTAACACAAGAAACACCTTTTTCATTCATTTTATCAAAAAGAACATCTGGCTGCATAAATAACTCTTTTCCTAAAAGATAAGATTGTGCCCCAGTCAGAAGTGGTACATATATATCACGAATTGCAGCTATATAATCCAAAGGAGATTGATTACCCAAGATATCAGAAGAACTAATCCCCATTACATTAGTATAAGCATCTATATAATTAATTAAGGATTCGTGGGAAGTAATTACCCCTTTAGGTTTTCCACTTGAACCAGATGTATATATAATATAAAGAGGATCGGTAGAAACCATATTATTTCTTACAAATGTCAATTCATCTTTATTCAATTCTGATTCTAGTAGTTCATCTATATTTAAAACACTACATCTACAACCTGCTTTTCTAAGACACTCAGAAGCATAGGCTTCATGCTCGGAATCAGTAACTAATGCAGCAGGATTTAATGATTCTAGAATTTTTAAGATTCTTGCCTCAGGAATTTCTATATCTATAGGAGCATATGGTCTCCCACTATATACAACACCTAAAAAAGCAGCAATTGTCTTAACATCTTTTCCTAAAGCAACAGCAATAGGAATTCTACTTTCAAATTTCTTCTTAATTATTCCGCTACCAATTTTTTGAGATTTTATTTTTAATTCTGAGAAACTAATTGAAGATTCATCACTAGAATAAACGGTTTTATCTGAATATTTAATTTCTGATTCCTCTAACCATTGCAAAACATTTTTCATTTAACAGCTCCTTTGTCATCAGTAATATTTTTTAATACATCGGAATAATCTCCATAGAAATAATTATCCTGTTCTTCAGAAGAAAGAACTTCACAAATTAAATTTGTAGTTCTCTGAGCCATTGGATGCAGCATATGCCCATAAAAATCACTATAGTCATTATCTAATCTAGGAAGCAATCCTTTTTTTAAATAGTTGCAGTCAATAAACTGTACAGATTCACTTTCACATAGACTTTTTATCCATTCATGAGAATCACCCCTATTTTCATCTAATAATTGTCTAGGCGCTACTGGAGTCTGTAAAACTATTAGTTCAACGGAATGCTTTTTACAATATTTCACAAGTTGATGAAATCTTTTTGGATAAATACTTTTGATATTATTCACATCAAACATAATCGGATGATAATTTTTTCTATCATTTTCTGACGGATTAATTCCTTTCCAATAACCTAGAGAATCATACACAGATAAACTTTTATCATTAGCATTTTTATTATAAATGCTCTTTACCACAGAACCATAATCATATTCTGTTTCCTTCAGTTGTCTAAGAGCATATAAAGAATTATAAAAACGTTCTGGCGTCAGTGGATTATTAGAGAAAGCTTTTATAAAACATTGGGTAGGAAGTACATTTAACAAGTAAGTAGTTTTTATATCTACATTATCTCCCATAAAAAACATGTTAAAACCATCAATATAGCCCAAGTTTTCAGAACGTCCCCAATACCCATAATCAAGTTCATATACAATTCGCTTAACTTTTGGATTTTCTTTACAGATATCTTTTACAAGATAAAAAATATCAGAAATAGAAGTATTTCCTGTAGAAAGACTGTAAGAATTCCAACCAAGTTTCTCATTCAGAATTTTAGGATCTATTCCTAAACGTCCATTAGAAGTTCCAACAATAAGAGTATCCAAATCTGATATATTTTTTGCCTCTTTCTGTTGCAAATATAATGGATTACCAAATTTTAAAAAGAAAGAAAAGAAAAAAATTAAAACAAAATTAATAATAAAACAAACAATAACTTTAAAACTGCGCATACATAAATCCTCCCGCTCTACTAGTAGCAGCAAAGTATAATATAAACTGAAATAGCACAGTCCAAACAATTAATTGTAAACAAAAAGGCTTATTTGAAAGCTTTTCACGAACACTTATTCCTTTTTCATGAATTATACTAACTATAAGTTGAAGAATACATCCAAACAAAATTATAGAAGCTTGAAATTTTCCAAGCCCTACAATATTTTCCCCGGTAAACCTAAATAAATTTACAAATAGTTTTATTCCTTCACTAGCTGTAGCCCCACAATCAAACACCCAACCAATTGTTACGATAACTAATGTTCTAAATATACAAAAATACAACCATCCTTTACATTTATCATTAATATGTAGAGTTTTTTTTGTTCTTTCATATAAAGGTGCAGCCAATACACTAAAAGCCAAAATTAAACCATTATACATACCCCATGCAAGAAATTTAGAACCGGTTCCATGCCAAATACCAACCAAAAAGAAAACCAAAAGATCTGCAATTGCAAAAGAAATTTGAGTTGCTACCTTACTTGAAAAATGTATTTTCTTTAATGCTTTCTTTATATTTCTACAGGTTTTTGACATCGTAAAGGGATAAAAAATATAGTCTTTCATCCAATCACCCAATGAAATATGCCAGCGTCTCCAAAATTCACCTAAAGAGTTAGAAAAATAGGGCTGTTTAAAGTTCTCAATCAACTTAACATCAAAACATTCCGACACACCTCGAATCACATCAATACCTCCAGAGAAATCAAAATATAGCTGAATTCCATAAAGAATAAGTCCCACTAAAACATTAAATCCCTGAGGTAATTCATTACCTCCAAAAACATTATTTACATAAACACCAGCTCTGTCCGCAACAACCAATTTCTTAAAGAATCCCCAAATCATTAATTCAATACCGTACTTAATGTTTTTAAAATCATACTTATGTTCTTTAAAAAACTCTTCTGAAAGTTGTCCCCATTTGCTTATCGGGCCCTGCACTAAAAGAGGAAAATATCCTGTAAAAAGCATAAGCCGAAAATAATTGTGTTCTGCTTTATTTTTTTCCCAATATACATCAAGCACATAAGATATAGACATGAGAGTATAATAAGAAATACCAATTGGCATAAAAAACTTAAATAACTTATATCTTGAATATAAAACTACTTTTTGATTTAAAGATGCAGGCAAAAATTTAATTAATACAAGAATCAAAATATCGACAACTATTGCGCAAATTACAAAAAACTTTGCAGAAAAGGGACTCCCATTTCTTTTTGGACAGCCCCCCCCCATTTTATCAATCTTTTTTACAGACTTTGATAATGATACTTTTTCTATAGCCCTTCCAAAACAATAAGAAGAAGTTGTAAAAGCCAAAATAAAAAAAACATTACGTACATCAACAAAAGAATAGAATATGAAGCTCATAACAAGCAAAACCATCCATTTGCACTTTTGTGGAAGTAAATAATAAACCAATAACCCCACACCTATAAACTGTAAAAACCCAAGAGTAGTTATATCCATTATGTTTTATCCTTTATTAACATTTCATTATGAAAACAATATTTCTATATATTTATAAACAATTAACATTAAAAGCAATCTATATTATCCTAATCTTTCCACAAACTGGTGAACTATATGTTCAAACATTATCATAACTATTACACTACCTCCTGTGGTATTGTACACATCTCTTTTAAGAAACCACTGTTCCTTTCTAATTTACAAATAAAACATTTCATCATAAAAAATAAATAAATCACTATTAAAATATAGAAAAAAGCCCCTATACTAAAATCATTTCAAGTAGATTAATACATCCATTATCTAATAATCTCTTTTGATAAAATTCATCATTCAATTCACCAGCAAGACAAACCTCATTTATAAGAACATCGGCAGAAACTTCTTTTTGCTCAAACTCCAACCCGATTTCAGAACAAGCATATTTAATAATGAATTTTACATAACTGTCACCATATAAAACAACTTTTGTTTTACCAGAAGCTTTTGCCTCCATGAATTTTTTGCAAAAAGTTTCACTATAAACATTTGCCAATTTAAAAGTTCTCAAAGCAAAAGATTTACCTCGTTTCGTAAGTTCTGAAATACCAGCAGCAGTAACAGCATACGCAAGCTTACGACCATTTACGTTCGAAAGCATAATCCAACCACGTTCAACAAATCGACCTAAAATTGCATTCATCATGTCTAAAGACATATTTGCTTTTTTTGCCAATGTTCTTTGACTGGACTGAGGATCTTCTTTTAATTTTTCCGAAATAACTTGTAAAGTCGCTAAATCTTGCTCCATTTACATACCTGCTCTACATTTTGTCTAAATATCTATTTAAGAATGAAATTGTTCATTCCAATGAACATTCTAATACACTTATGAAAAAAGATAAATAAAAATGTTCATATATTTGAACAAATTTCAGAAAAAAAGATTACAGTGACTTATAACTAACCGCACACTTCCAGTTTTAATCTTATCAACAACAACTGGACATTTTCTATTGTATGTATATGAAGTTAATTTTTGTGGTAAACAAATATACTTTTCTTTTGCTCCCTCGAGTTCAATACCTTCTCCAACTCCATCCATCAATTCAATTCCCATAAAGAAACTAAATTTCTTATTTACTTCATATTTTGACAAGACAAGTAGTTTTTTCCCAAAATGCAAAACAATATCTCCCTGTTCAGGATAAAATTTTCCATCCACACTCTCATCAGCTGGAATAAAAAACTCTTCTGGATTCACATCTTTTGCCATTTTTTGCATCTGCAGCAAAGTTATATTTGCACGACGATTTACAAAAATATTTCTGGCATTTGTTTCTGAAATTTCATATTTCTTTATAACTTCTATGTAATTATATTTTTGTTTTTTTATGAACAAAGATGTATCATCTGGATTCCAAACTTCCAAAGTTCTTACTTCATAAGGGATATCTTCATCCGTAAAATATACCCATTCAGCTGGTACAAAATATGGAACAAGGGAACTCATTACTATGAAGGGTGGAACTATGTTTCCAGTTGCAAGCTTATATAGTGCTGCGTGTGGTACATTTCTTTCTTCACACCAGGATTTCAATTTTCCTTCCTGAAGTAAATCCAGCAATTTTTTCTGAGCGTAAGTTACTCTTACTTGTTCTGACATTTTTTCACCTTTCTATTCATTTATTTTTTCTGCATATAAGTTATACAAACCATTTACTAATGTTGTTTTTGACTTCTTAAATTGAATTATTGAAGTTAACCGATACCAAAATAAAATTGGAAATAAAAATATTTCATTGTTATCAGTCTGCACTGGTTCTTCCACAACATTTAGAAAAAATGAATTTGTATATTTATTCGCAACCGTTGTTATTTCGGCAAGAGTTTCATTTGAAACGCTCTTTGAAATTCCAGATGTCATGAACCTTTCCAATTCTGACTGTGCAGCAAGATACGATGTTACCAATGCAGATGGAACAATTGACTATAATCCGCTGGAGGCACATACAAGAGAAACTGCTCTCCCAGATTTTTCTTCCAAAATAAAAGTCTCTCCGTTTGGTTTATTTACAAGAGCCTTGTAACCAGAAAGCGGAAGATTAAAACTTCCATCACCTTTTAAATTCTCACTTCCCTGCAAATATCTTCTTCTTAAAAGACGAAGCATTGGCGGAAGGTTATCGAGTTCTTCAATGTTCTTTACTACAGAAAGGACATTTCTTTCCGACGGTATATACATTATCTTAGGACGCTTGTATTTATTTATTGAAACCTTCATTTCTTCTGCTAAAAAAGCATCTTTTTTAAACCAAAAATGACAGGCGTTTCCTGCATATTCCAATTCTGTTTTTTCAGTAAAATAATCTTCCAGAAGCTGATTTACTAAAGTCTATAAAACCATCTTCTGAATCAAAACCTTCTAATCCGTAATTTCGCCATATTGTCTATACCATAAAAATTAAAATTACATTTTAAAATAAAACAGCAATTTACATTTTTCCTTCATAAAACCTCTAATTTAAACTATCTATTTATAAGCAGTAATAAATTTTTCTCTCACCATACCGATGGTGATTTTTTGATGACCGTTTGCGGACGTTTTTTGTTTACACATGATTTTTTTGTGGTATCTTAAAAGCGTAAACGCAAGGCAAAAGAAAAATAATAGGCAACAAAAAAATTGTGGTTATTTTTCAATCCGGCTTTGCAAAATTCTTGGAGGTCTATATGCAGTTGAAATTTTATTATTGCAGGCACTGCGGAAAAATCATCGCCATCGTAAAGGACTCTGGAATTCCAACAGTTTGCTGCGGAGAAGCAATGCAGGAACTTGTGCCAGGAACAACAGACGGCTCTTCGGAAAAGCACATTCCTGTAATTAAAGTTGAGGGAAACACAGTTTCTGTTACTGTAGGCTCAAAACTTCATCCGTCGGAAGCAGAGCATTACATCGAATGGATTTTGCTTCAAACCGACAAGGGAATCCAGCAAAAATGGCTTCGTCCAGGAAATTCTCCAAGCGTAGATTTTGCCGTTATGACCGGGGAGAGAGTTGAAGCCGCCTATGAATATTGCAACATTCACAGACTTTGGAAAGCGGAATACTAAATTTTACGGAGGATTTTTATGAACACAACTACAACTTTAACTTCAATGCTAAACACGCAGATTCAAAAAGAATTTGAGTCGGCTTATATTTATCTTGGGTTTGCGGCTTTTTTTGACATGAAAGGACTTGCAGGATTCGCTGAATGGTACAAGCAGCAGGCAAAAGAAGAGGAAGAACACGCAATGAAAATTTACGACTACTTGTGCAAAGTAAATCAGCCGGTGGAACTTATGCCAATCGGCGCGCCCAAGAACAAGCCTGAAACAATTTCTCAAGCTCTAAAACAAAGCCTTGAGCACGAGGAGTATGTAACAAATCTCATAACCACGCTTTACTTTCAAGCTGAAAAAGAAAAAAACTTGTTTGCAAAAAATTTCTTGAATTGGTTTATAAACGAACAGCTTGAAGAAGAGCAAAAGGCAAAAGAGCTTATAGACAAATACAAAATGTTCGGCTCAACACCAGAAGGCCTTTATGCGCTTGACAAAGAACTTGGCGGACGACAATAAAAAGATGCAGCATGGAAACTAAATCTGACGGAATATTTTTTCTGATGATTTTCTTCCCATGCGTTCTTTTTTAAATAAAGAGATTAGCTGCTCACGGGTAATATTTCCGTTGCGTTCACGCGCCGCCTTGAGTTTTCTGTACACGGTATTTTCGCTGAATCCTTCAACTTCTTTCTGGTAGATTTTTCCATCGCAAAGCTGTTCTAAGATTTTCACTTCATCTTCATAAAGCACAAGCCGCTTGCGTTCAAACTGATTTTCAAGAACAAAGAAAACGCTTCCAACAAACCAGATGCTGCGGACAATGTGAATCAGAAAATGAAACACACTCTCTCCGTTTATTGAAAACGCAACGCATACTGCCGCAAAGTAAAGTGACATGGCAATATATTTTATCTTTGGCTTTATTATTATTACAATGCAAACAATAAACAGAGCCGTAAAATTATTGAACAAAAAAGTTTTTTCAAAAGCAATCATAAAAACAAGAATTGTTGAATAAGCAAGATAAAAATAAGAAAAACATTTCTGCTTGAAAAAAACCGCGGTTGGAATATAAAGAAAATTCATAAGGGCAACAATCCAAGTTCCTGCGAAAAATCCCTCGCTAAAACCTTTCCATACATAAAGTGCGCAGAGAACCTCAGAGAGAACACTTGTAAACAAAACAAAATGATCATTCAGAAAATCAGCAAGAATTTTAGACTTCACAAGCCCTCCCCTGCAAAGCAAAACTGGCGAATAAAAAAAAGCTTCTATATAACTGCTATATAAATAATAGCACTTTCCGCCAGAATTGCAATAGAACAAAGGGGCAATATCGAAAACTTTATAATTTTTTTATCCGTTATCTCATGCTGAAATCTTTTATAAGCTGATTAATTTCACTGCGTGCAGGCATTACTGAAAGCGAGCCTTTTTTTGTTGTTACAAGCGACGAAGCTGCATTTGCAAATACAAGCATTTTTTGCAGACGCTCCACAGAAAAAGATTCATATCCGTTGCAAAGAATTTCATGCAATATGCAAGCGCAGAATGTGTCACCTGCACCAGTCGTGTCGATTGTTTTTACATTTGAAAACGTTCCGGCTGTTTCATGTAAAGAAATTTTTCCGTCAGAGTAAAATGCTTCACTTCCGTCCTTTCCTTTGGTAACTGTAATCAGCGGAATATTGAATTTTGAGCGGAGCCAATTTACGCCATCAAAAATAGATTTTTTGCCTGAAACAAATTCAAGTTCTTCCGCCGCAATCTTTAAGATTTCGCATTCTGAAAGTCCGAATAAAATTTTTTCTTTTGCCTGATTTTCATCTTCCCAAAGCGGAAGCCGCAGATTCGGGTCAAACGAACGGAGCACGCCGGATTTTTTTGCTGTCTCAAGCGCAAACTTTGTGGCATCAAAGCAAATTTCATTTGTCATTGATAAAGTTCCAAAGTGAAATATTTTCGCATCAGAAATCAACTCTGGTTTTAATTCAGATTTTTCAAGCATCGAATCCGCGCCATGATTTCTATAGAACGAAAAACTTCTGTCACCGTCATTTGCAGTGTGAACAAAAGCAAGCGTTGTTTTGTATTTTTGTGAAAACACAAGATTTTCAATTCCGATTCCGAGGCTTGTAATTTTTGACTGGAGCATTTTTCCAAACATATCGTCTCCAACTTTTCCAACAAACGAAACCGAATGCCCGAGTTTTGCAAGCATCGCAAGAACATTGCACGGAGCACCTCCAGCGTTCGCTTCCATAAGCCAGTTTCCCTGCGCACTTATCCCGTTCTGAGTAAAATCCACAAGAAGCTCTCCCAACGCAACAACATCGTAATTTTTCATTTTGCAAATCTCCATAATTTAAATTTTAAAAATCTTGTATTCAGCGCGAATATTTTCCGAAACAGACATTTCAAGCACCGCGGAATTTTCAGAGCTAACAAAAGCATCTGGAATAAGAAAGAACGCATTTGTAAATGCCGACTCTCCGCCATTAACGAAAACTTCCATGGAGCAAGCATCAATTAAAATCCGCAAGGAAATCCTTTTTTCATGGGCTGATTTTTCATTTCTGAACGAAGACGGCGGAAATTTCATTTTGCGGAAATTTATTTTTCCGCCTCCTTCAACAGAATTTCTTCGGTCAAAGCAAAGCGTTTGTTCTGCAAAGTCGCAAGTGAATTCTACGGAAAACTTTTTGCCGGCAACTTTTCTGCTTAACACAAGAGAAAATTTTTCATCTTGATTTTTGCAGTCAGCTGAATTTTCAAAAGCAGAAAAAAATTCAAGTTCAATGTCGCCATGCGAAAATCCATTTTTTATAAAACTAGAAGTTCCAGAGACAACACCGCATTCGCATTTCTTTCTATATAACAAAAGCTCGCGCACAGGATTCTGAAAAAGTTTTCCGTTTTTAAATTCAAGCTCTCGTGGAAAAGTCATCATTCCAGACCAAAGATAATTTTGAGGTGTAATGTACGATTCCCAGTTTTGCATCCAGGCAATCATTATTCTTCGTCCGTCAGGAGCAAGGCAAGTTTGCGGTGCATAAAAATCAATTCCGCCGTCAATCTGCGCAAAATTAAGAGAATTTTCAGTCCGCATTTCACGCTCAAAAATAAATTCCGGCCGCTTAAGAAATCCTGTCATGTAGACGCTGTTGTTTCCGTCGTGAAGCCCGTTCTCAAAATCAGCCTTCATTTCCTGCGGAGAAAAAATCACAACATCCTTTCCGTCTAATTTAAAAATGTCTGGACACTCCCACATTCCGCTTTTTCCGCTGCTCTTGTCAATTACAGAAACAAATTTCCAGTCAAGAAGATTTTCAGAACGGAAACAGACAAGAGAGCCTTTTCCGTCCGGCATTTTGAGGACACAAGCCATGTAAAATTTTCCGTCTTCGCGCCACAACTTTGAATCTCGGAAATCTCCTTTCTGAAATTCAAACGGAACGTTCGCCGCGCTAATCACAGGGTTCTGAAGAATTTTTTTGTAGCAAAGACCGTCGCCTTCCGCCAAGCATTGATTCTGTAAAGTTTCACCTTTTTTATTTTTTGAAACTCCAGTGTACGCAAGAATATGCCAGTCTTCAAATTCAATCGCCGTTCCTGAAAAGCATCCTTCGCAGTCAAAATCGGAATCAGGAGCAAGAGCAGGCTCAAGAATTTCCCAGCGCACAAAATCCGAAGTGCAAAGATGTCCCCAGTGCATCGGTCCCCACTGCGTTGAATACGGATGATACTGAAAAAACAAGTGGCACTTTCCGCCGAAAAACGAAAAGCCGTTCGGATCATTGCACCATCCCGCAGGTGAAAACGCATGAAAAACTGGTAGCAGAAAATTCTGCGGCTGCGATTTTAAACTTTCTTGAATTTCATTTTGTCTTTTTGCGGCAGCTTCAAGTGTATAATTCTGCATGGGGCAGCTCCTGTAAAAGAGAGTTGTAAATTAAATTTAATGACATTATTCCTACTGAACAAGATTCCCGCGTCAAGCATGAAAATGACAGTTAAGATAAATATTATTATAACATCGTTCAGAAAAAATTTTCTATAAATTGTATGGCAGATGAAAATTGAAAACGTCCGGTTCCCCACAACGAATCATGAAAGAACCGGGCGAAAATTGAGGTTCCTACAACGTTGTTATTCTTTTATTTTTACAGCGCTGCTGACGGACTCCAAAAATTCCTTGCGGGTAACGCTTGCGGAAATGTAGTTTGTTTTTATTACAACTTTGTATTTTTTAGAAGAATCCAAAGTTTGCGGCACAAAGAAATTCAGTTCTGCAGGCTTGTTGCGGAATACTTTTGAATCGTCAATTCTTGTCCAAGTGGAAGAATCTTCCAATTTTTCATCTGAGCTAATAGCCGCAAAATAGATTCCGCTTTCTTCGCTACCAAGCTTAAGGTTTGCTCCGGTTATTTTTGCCGGTGCACCTAGCGAAAGAACATTCTCTTCTTCAGTGCTGATGTCTGCCACAGAATCAATTTCAGGAGACTTGTCGTTGTAGACGATTTTGTCAATGCTAAGATTCTGCAAAGAAGAACTTGTAAGTTTTGTAGGAGAAAACCTTACCTTGAACTTTCCGTTTTGCGGAACTTCAGTTTTTGACTTTGCAGAAACTTCCATTGCAATGTACATAGTTCCAAGGTCAAGAATGTTCACGGCTTTCCCCTGTTCAAGAAATTTTAAGATTTTCTTCTGCAGAAGAATTGCGCAGTACTGCAGAATGAACGGGTCAATTCCTTTGTTTTCTTCCGCAATCTCTGAAAGAATGTTCCTGAAGCTTGCCTTATTGCGCGTTACAGTAGCGTAATAAGTTCCGTCTTTTTTCAATTTGTTTTCTTTTAATGTTATGCTCACCAAGGATGAGCTGTTTTCTAATGTAGAAATATTTTCCATTTATATATCCTTCTTCAACTTATGGCGTGAAGAGCCTTTTGATTTTTTTGCCATGCGGCAATGTTTTAGCCGGCAATTTTAACAATCTAATTTTACCGGCACGCTGTTCTAGCTCTTGCAAAAAGACAGAATAAAAAGTAGGATATACAAAGTTATTTTTTAGTTAGGCATATCCTGACTTAATATTGCAAAGCTTGAATCTATTGGCGTAGGTTCAAGTTTTTTTTTTGCAAGAGCACCGGCAATTCCATTGTGCATCCGCTTCCTCCTTAAAAAACAATATTTCTTTTTCATTTTAGACCGCCTCCAGGAAGTTCTTATTTAAGGCAGGACTTTTTGCATTTTCTTCCTTTAGCAAATCCAGGAACTGTTTTCCTACATTCTTTATCAGAATGCAAAGAAGCGAAAGAACTGGCTTTAGCACATACTCGTCCAGAACCTCCTCCTGTGTTCTGCCCTTTGTGATTTCTTCCGGAGAGAACAAAAGCCGCATTATCGAATCAGTCTGAAACTCATGCTCCTGAATCTGTTCAGCCTTGATTTTTGAAAGCTCCTTTTTGAATTCCGCGCACTCAAAAATTCTAATGAATCTCAAGATAATCGACTGGATACAGTGCACTACCTCATGCGCAACCGTAATCACGTCGATATAGCTTCCATTCTGCGCGCCTTCGTAGACATCGCTTCTGATGACAATCACATTCTGAGCCACATTGTAAAAAGCCGCAACATCTTTTCCGTGCTTCCAGGAATCCTGCGGCTCAATAAGATAATTGAAAGTCCTGTCAAAACGGGGAATTATGTTTTCCATTACAAAAAGCGGGTCAAACTTCTGGTTCGTAGTAGCCGTGCAAAGCAAGTGGCTCCAGAACGAAGCTATTTTAATCTCGTCTTCAGAAAGAACTAAAGTTTCTGAATATTTTACGTCTTTTAAATGTGTTTCATACTGCACCACTTCCATTTTTCTCTCCCGAAGATTCCGCCTGAAACTTTTCAAGCATTTCTTTCATCAGTTTTACCTGCTTTTCTGTAAGCTTTGAAAAATCCTTGGCAAACATTACAGCGGTCTCAAGATATTCACTTGAATCTTTCTGCTCACCAAGAGGAACATTCACACTGCCCTTTGACTGCGCCTGTGCTTCTTCAAGCTCCTGTTTTTCCACCTCTGAAAGATCGTATTCCTCTGCAATTTTTTCAACAAAAGAGTCCGGAATTTCACGCAGACCGTTTTCAATTGAAGAAAGGTAAGACGCACTTACGTCAAGCCGCTTTGCCATATCTCCAAGAATTTCCGAAGAATCAATTCTTCTTTTCCTTAAAATTTTTCCAAATGACGTTACTCCCATAAATGTACCTCTCGTCTTAAGGCTTAAAAGAATCTTTTTAGATTCTTATGTTTTAGCATCTAAGTGAAATATATACAACTTTTATAAATAAATCAAGTAATTTACAAAATATTTTTCACAAATTTGTAAATATTATTAAAAAAAGAAACCTTTTTAACTACAGACAAACTGTACAGCAGCTACAGACTGACTGTATAGCAAGCCCAGACAAACTGTATAAGCGGCACAGACAAACTGGGGCGGCTATACAGTATGATTGGGGCGTAAGCACAATCTGGCTGGGGCTCTTATACAGCCAAGCTGGGAAATATGTACAGACAGAATGGGAGATGGAAATCGGTCATAAAAAATAATAAGCCCTACTTTAAACCAGCAGTATCTTCAAAGCAATTCTTAAAGATTGAAAACTTGTCATTTTCATCGAGTGAAAAATAATTTCTGAATCCAAGTTCTGCATTATATCTTTTTATTACAGAGCGAAACATTTCTCTTTCATTTTTTATAAGAATATTTCTGGAAAGCTGCGCAAACCATTTTGAAATTTCAAAAATATGCTCTGGCAATCCTCTGCTTCCAGAACGTTCATACAATTCTGCAATCTCAGCATCATTTAGTTTAGAGTAAGTTCTTAAAGATTCTTCTGAATCAGAAAAAAGATAATATCTCCACCATTGTGTCCCAAGATAATTTCTTCTTTCTGAGTAAAAATGCTCTTTTGAATTTCCCCAACGCCAAAACACGACATCAGGCAATAATTGCAAATTTAAAAACTGCCACATAGGAAGTGTTGCAGCAACAGAAGGTGTAATTTTCATTTTTTCATAAATTAAGCTTCCAAGCTCTTTATCAAATTTCAGTTTTAAGGAGTTGCCAACATTATGATTAATATCACCAAAACCATATTTTCTAGCAAGAGTAATTGTATCTTGTCGCAATGAATCAAGTTCCTCATACAAAACCATATCTCCAACACCAGGAGGAACAAGTTTATTTTCACTCAATGGTTCAAAAACAAATCGTCTGCTTTCTAATTTTTCATATATTTTTTCTGGCTCATCATCAATTACTGGATAAACTCTGATTATATCTTCATCATTCATTTTATTCATCTCCAAAAACATATTCCTGAATTGCCGTATACAGAGAATTTCTTTGTTCTTCGCCTTGATTTATCATTTCCTTTAAGGAAGCCAAATCTTTTTCTGGAAAGTACCTGTCTTTTACTTCATTTAAAATCTTTGAATAAACAGCACGTAAAGTAAAAGCATTCTCCTCAAATGATTCTGAAAGTTCATCAAGTCCGTGTTTCTTATCAAGAGCATCAAAAATAATAGTTCTATATACGTCAAACATAATCATTTTCAACAGATAATTTGCAACAGCATCATTCTCTAAATCTGAATTTATCTTTTTGAAAAGCGGATGCTCTATATTAAAAAATAAAGTATATGCAGCATTAAAATTACTGTCCAAATCAATATATTTTTTGCGGAGATAATACAAGGCATTTCTTGCAATTCCAGAGCGTTCTTTAAAGTAGATAGCTTTTACAGGAAAAAGGGCTTGCCCTCCTTCAAGATACAAGATTTCAGAAGTCTTAAATATAACAGCTCCTTTTTCTGTTGCAAATTCTGACTTTTCCACAAATTTATCCTCAGAAGAAATTGCCAAAACCAAAGAAATTTCTGTGTCGCCAGCAATTTTAGTTCCTGGAACAATGCAAAAAAAATTATATTCTTTTACGTTTTCGTTTCTTTTATTTTCATATTTTTGAACAAATGCGCAGCCTTGCAGTGAAGTTCCGTTTCGTCCAGACAAAGAATTCCAAACTATATAAAATGAAGCTTCTGCATTTTCAGAAATAAAAGAATCAAGTTCTTTTGCTGAAACATATAGATTACAGTTTATTTGCAAATCCGCGTTTTTCTTCCAGGATTTTATTTCGTGCGACAAAGGTATTGGACGTCCGTAAATCTGCCATTCAGCCTGAATTATTCCAGATTCCGGAGAAATTGTCTTATAAGTATATATTTTATTGTGCATCAACTTCCTCCCAGTCAATTTTTAAATCAAACGAACAGTCCTTTTGGCATTTTATCTTAAAATAACAAATTTCTGGAAATTTAAATATCTTTGGAAGCCTTGCATCTGTCATAGAGACAGTTCCGTCTTTATCTTTTTTATATGTTCCAGAAAACTTTAAGTAACTTCCATTATCCTCAAAACAGTCTCCAGCATCTAAAGTTTCTATTTTGGGAACTATATTACTTATCTTGACAGCCTTATCCTTTAAAACATTTATTTTGTATTGAACATAAATATATTTTTCGTTTGTTTTTGAATCGATTTTAATATATGAATTTCCAGTTTTAGCAATTGATGATTTTTTATTTGATGCCTTTGCTTCTATTTGAACAGCAGGCTTCAAAGTTTTCTTTGCTCCGCCAACGGGCAATTTATATGGAAGAAGTTTTGCTCCTAAAGTGCGTTGAATCATAACTGAAATATTTGCCGCAGAATCATCAATTTCTTCAAAAAGACAATTCGACCTTACAAGCTGATCAATTTTATTTTCAACAGTTTTCAAATAATTGTGAGGAAACATATCATTTTTATGTTCCCAACGAGTATGTGTTTGGTTTTCTATTCCACGAAAATACCGATCTATTTCGCCTTCGTTTTCTCCATTAGAAAAAGACTTCGTGTCACAGGCAAAAACTCCAAAACACGTTTCATTAAGGTTCTCTGGTCCGACGGTATACTTTCCATAATAAACAATATTTCCAATTCCTCTCATGAAAGCAACAAGTGGCTGTGAAGTCTTTAAAACTGCTATCAATTCTTCATATTTAGATTTTTTTGGCGCAGTCTTTTCAATGCATGCAATTCCAAGCTTTACGCTAGGCCGTTCCTGAGAAATTTCAATTCCTCTTTTTCCATCAGCTTTTATCTCTTTCTTTTTTATTGCGTTAAGTCTTTTATAGGCATTTATAAAATATTTGTAAGGATATACTTCATATGGATTATCAAGCTCTATCTTTTCATTTTTATAGGCAATATCAAAAATAACTTTTTTCGCAATTATTTTGTTCCAGTACCAATGAACTAAATACTGAGGAATGTCGTATCTGAATATATCATCGATTGTTTTTTCGTTACCATTTTCGTATTGAGGAAAAAGCCGAGGACGGGAATTTAAAATAAGAATTTTTGTTCCTGTCTGCATTTCGTCAAACACAATAATGCCGATTGCTTCAGCAATCTCATCTGCAAGTTTTCCTAAAATTGGAGACGCATAAACTCCGCTTTCATTATCACTTTGTTTTTTTTCTCCCCACCAGCATCTATTATCTATTCTTTCATCCATCGAAACGGCAATAAGCCGGGATTGATAATTCGAGGTGCTTTCAGATTTTATTCTTGTATAAATTATTATTGTTCTGGCTTGAGAATATAAAAAGAACGCGGCTTTTCCAAATCCGTAAGAACCTCCGTCATTTGAATCAAGCGATTTGTCATTTCCTGTAAAATATACAAAATTTGCAAAATTTTGATTTTCCTTTTTCTCTGTAATTCCAGGAAAACCTATTAGACCAGTAGTATTAATATCGCTTATCTCAATATTTAGAGAAGATGTTTTTATATATTTCTGTACATTTTTGGCATAGTACGAATCTGAATTTTCTGAATTAAACAGCTTTTGTATGAAAACCATTTGGTCTGAAGAGAAATTGAAAGCCCGAATTGAAAAATTCAGGGGCAAATATTTAGATACTGGCTTTCCTGTTTTTTCATCAAATTTTCTTTCTTTTAATCGGCTATCAAAAGAATTTTGAACTGCTTCTCTTAATAAGATTTCTGTATCAGTCAAAGAAGAACCGTTTAAAGTCTTGGATGCTCCACTTGCGTTTATAGTTCCCATTCCTCGTCTGAACGGCACTTCATCAAACTTAAAATCAATCATGCTCCACTCCATCTAACGAAATTGTCATATATGAATTTAATTCAATATTCTTGTCTTTTGGAAAAACAAGCGTTATACCGACAACATCTTCCGCCGCATCCAATGGCAGTCTGCCAGTTTGATTTGATTTTGGCTTACTGTCTTTATCAATTGGGTATATGAGCAAAAGTCCAGGCTCTGCGATTCCTTTTTCTTCAAAATATTTATGGCGCTGAAGAAACATTTTTAAAGGTCTGAATTCATCTTTTTCAGAATCAGGAATATCTGTATCAACAAGCATATTCTGCGGTTGACCCAAAACTTTTATGTTTGCTATTGAATCATTCTTGCTTTTCGGATCCAGACGGCTACGGTTAACAAGATGAACTTTTAGCTTTGAACAAATCTGGTATTCCCGGCCTTTTTTGTTTTGAATTATTGCGACATTCCAGTTTTGCAAAAATTTTTTAGAATTGATTTTTTCGAAATATTTCAAGATTAAATTTTTTCGGCAAGCATTGTTGGACTCACAAATTTTATAGTTTTCAATAAACTGCCAGATTTTAGAAATTGGAATATTCTGATAAATAACACTTCCATTTTTTTCTAATGGATTTTGAGCTATTCCATCAAGAAATTCTCTTGTGGCAATCTGATTATGCAAAAGCCATTCTTTATTTGTACGCTCAAAGAATAATGTCGATGGTCTTTGTCCTGCATAATTTATGCCAGTAATTTTTGCATTCTGCATTGCCAATTTTCTTGTGATTTGAAGAAGAGGAAGAACTCGTATTCTGGGAGCTATCTCAGCAGGAGTAAGACCGTTTCCATAATCTGTGAACTGTTCCTGTAATTCGTCTTCCACATCTGCAAGTAAGGAAAAATTTTTTGCTATCCGTTCTGTTGTCCAGATTCTTGGCAAATCTTCATAGCCAATTCTATATCCAAACCAGCGCCCCATTTGCAGCAATGTGTCATATAATTTTGATGTTCTGTAAAAATAGCTTACAATAAGTCCTTCAAGGGTAAGACCACGAGAAAGAGTATTTCCGCCAATTACAATATAAACCTTGCTTTCATCATCAGGATAATGAAGCCTCTCTTCCAAAGCTACAGAACTATTGTCAACTACGGTTTCGATTTTATCTGCGACTTCTAAAATAAAGTCTTTCAGCCGGTTAAAATCAGGAATCTTGTATTTTTCTTTATCTTCTTCGGAATAATTAAAAAGCTGTTTTATAATTTCAAATGGAACTCTGTCTTTTTCAGAATTCCAAACTTTCTCCATATAACTAAAAAACTCAGATGGATTTTGTTTTATATTCTCTATAAAAAGCTCAACAGATTTGTTTACGACAGCATGCGTGGAAATTTTTAAATCCACATGGATAAGCATTGAAGAATGTTTATTTTTAAAACCACGATAATATTTACATGCTGTAGCTAAAATAAAGTAAAATATTGCATTCTTTAATGATTCAGGAACATCTGCATAGTCATTAGACTTTGGATTTATCTCTTCTGTTTCTACAAAATTCACAACATCAAGCAATGACTCGGGATTATCAGGATTATCATTTGACGAGCCAAATAATTTTCGCGCGCTATAATATTTAGAGCTTATAGTCAAAGGATAAATAAAGTCTTCTGGATACAGGCTGTCTTTTCCAGGCTTTTCATTAAGGACATTTGCAAATGGAGTTGCCGTAAATCCTACATAGCAATACTTATCAAAAATATTTAATACGTCTGTAATCAACGAATTGATAGAGCTTCTTTTTCCTGTTGCAAAACCATCATTATCAAACTGCTTTGCAACATTCATGGAAGCATTGTCACATTCGTCATCAATGACAAGAACTGTTTTATTTTTCCAAAATATATCGCTATTTATATTCTGTAAATACTCTTTTAGGCGGCAGAGAACATGAGGATTTTTTTTGAATACACCAAGAACTGGATTGCTGCCGTTTATTTTCCCTTCTATACAGACATCGTCTTTTCCTAATTTTTCCTTAAGCAACTCCCAGCCACCCATTTTATCAATTCCTAAATCTTTTCTAAAACGGCTTTGAGTCTGATTCCTTAGAGAATTTGTTATTCCAGAAAAAACAATGAAAAACCTACATCCGCAAGATGCGTACATTGAAATAATCGAAGACATCTGGGCAGTCTTTCCGGACTGAACGTGTCCATAAACCAATCCTTTTCTCGTTGCATCTTCTTTTGAAGTATCGAACCTCCGCGGATTTGAAAGCTGGTTTATGATTTCAATTGACTGCTGCTTATTTATTACGAGACGATTTTTATCCCATTTTTCAGATTCCATCTGCTGTTCAAAATGGCTCCAGTATCTTGGCTCATAAAGTTCATCAAAAGAAAACCAGCGTTCGTGTTTTGCTGAAATTCCATGAAAATCAGTTTTTAATTCAATTATTCTTCTTGCCTCTGAAATCCATTTTTCTTTTAAGTTTATAAAATCTTCAGGATGATTTTCCTTAAATTCTCTAGCGTTATCCAAAACAATGAGTAAGCTTTTGTCAATAGATTCCCAAGATTCTTCAGGGCGCCTTAATTTCCATGCAACTATTTCTTGAATTAAATTTTCTTCTTGCTGTCTTTCAAAATCATTCATTTTCATTTCGTCTCCGGACATCTATTTTGAAATTTTCTGAATCGATTTTTGTAATAATCACGCTGTCAAAGCCAAAGCGATTGAGCTTTTCCATTGTCAGAAGCTCGCCTTCTTTCAGGTGAAGAACATCACGCAAAAGCCATTTTCCTAATTCTTTATTCGGATTTGACATCAAGGCTTTTCCGCCGTCCTGGCAGATTTTTGCAGACATTGAAGAACCGTTTGGAAGATGAAGCGTAAATGAAGTATCACGCGGAGGGAAAAAAGCTGGAAAATCATGGTGAACAGAAAGAGGAATTGGAATATAAACCTCATTTGCGTCCCTAGCCCTGCCACCTGCGTTCCATTGGTTCAGACCAGATTTTAAGGGAACTTCTTTTAGTCTTTCCGAATAAAGTGGCAGATATACATAGTCAATCCCAAAACTTAATTGCTTTTTGGAGCTTGCAACTTGCTCGTGGATTACTTTATGAATATTGTAAATATCTGTGTATTTGCCTTCGTAATCCTCTGTGTCAATAAGTTTCCGAAGAAGCTCATAAGGATCTTGAATAATAGAAACTGAAATTTCTTGTTTCTCTTTGGAATCTTCAGGAACTTCAAAATGCTTGAATAATGTGCTTTTTGAATAATTGAAATTATAGAACTCTTTTCCGTCATCAAATTGAAGCGATTTTTCTGTATCTTTTATTACATGAATTTTTTCTGTATTCAAAAGAGGATATGAAGAGTTAAAAACTGTAAGTCCATTCTCAACCCGGCCGATAATGTGATAGAAGCCATCTGAAATGCCATAAAGCCGCTGGCCCAACATCATTCTTTCATTGCGTGCGACTGCAAGCTGATAGGCTAAATCATAGCCTTTATATTTTTTCAATTCTGAACTTATTGAATTGAATTCCGCGACTTTTTCAGTGCTTGCATTATTTGTCAAAGTAAATGTTTTTATTCCAACTCCAAACGAGCCAGTTTTTGCATCATAAGCTGTATCTGAACGCGACAGATTTTCCGCTTTATAATATTTACAGAAAAGATTTTCTGTAACTCTGTAATGCAAGAACGGAATTGAACTGTCGCTAAAAAGGTTTGAAAGGCGAGCCATGAGTTCGAGCAAAGAAAAATATTCCTTGTTTTGTTTCCATTCATTCACAAAACTCATCTCTCATTCTCCCGCACAAATTGAATTACGTTTCTTGCTACGCGTTCTATCAGCGGTTCTGTTACGCTGTTTCCTGACTGCTTGTATTTTTTGCTTTGTGCAATTGTGTTCGGAAATCTAAAAGAATTTTTAATATTGACAGGAAAGCCTTGAAAACCTAAACATTCTTCCGGCGTCAACTTTCTTATTCCTTTTGAAGTGCGGACAATCGGAACATTGTGTCCACCCTCGCCCATATTCGCTGTCAAAGTCGGGCATACTCCGCTTTTATTCTCGCGGATATAAACTCTTCTCCACTGATAAACTGTGTCCGGATTTACTATCACGTCTTTCATCCTGTCGTAATAGATATGATTTTCTTTATAGAAAAAATTTTCTGATTCAACAGAATCATCAATCACATCATGAATGTCTTTTGTAAGTTCAATTTTTTCTGGAAAAGGAAAATTAAACTGTCCATTGTGAAATTTTTCTTGCGGAATCTCAACTTGATTCGGATCAAAGCCGACTATAAAAATTCGCTCCCGGTTCTGAGGAACATTCGCATATTCGCACGGATTCATGATCTTTGAGCCAACAATGTATCCAAGCCGATTTTGCAGAACATCCATAATCTTTGCAAAAGTCCGCCCTTCGTCATGCGATTTCAAGTTTTTTACATTTTCAAGATAAAATGCTTTTGGGCGATGCTTTTCCAAAATATCCGCGACATCAAAAAACAGCGTTCCGCGGACATCGGCAAATCCTTTCTGATAACCGGCAATCGAAAAAGCCTGGCACGGAAATCCAGCGCACAGGACATCAAATTTTTCAGGAATAAAATCTTTAGTTTCCAGCTTTGTAATATCGCCGAACGGAACTTCTCCGTAATTTTCAAAATAAGTCTGTTTTGCGGCATTATCCCATTCAGAAGAAAAAACGCACTGACCGCCACAGGACTGCATCGCAAGCCGGAATCCGCCTATGCCGGCAAACAAATCAATAAAAGTAAACGATGGATTTTTTGGTGTACCAAACGGAACATCAAGTTTTGCATTGAAATCATCTGTTTCTGGAAACTTTGAAACATCAAGTCCGTTTTGCTCAAGAATCTTACGATATTTTTCGCCAGCAATAGAATCTTGAAGCTGAATATAATGACTTGCAAGCGCATAATTTTCATCAAAAATTTTTCCGTCTGTAAATTCATCTAAAACTGCATAATTTGCCGTAGATTTTCTTGGGGTTTTAGGGGCGTTGCCCCTAGGCGAAGGGGAAGCAAAAGACTGCCCGGCAGGCTGAAGCGAGGGGAAGACCTTCCCCTTTGTATCCTTTAAACGGACGTTTTACATATCACTTTTCCCCATTTGCGGTGTCCATAACGGATGATTTTTTTTGACAAGTCAGAATAGTTTTTACATAAAAAACTTGACAAATAGAATAAAAAATGTAAATTTTAAGTATAGATAACTTATATCGACTTATTTTGAGGTGATTTTATGATGAATGTAAGCGTAAGAATGGATAACACAACAAAGAAGGAGTTTGAAAAATTCTGCAAGGACGTCGGGCTTTCAATTTCCGGAGCGTTCAATCTGTTCGCAAAAAAAGTAATCCGAGAGCATCGCATTCCGTTTGAAATTTCTTCCGAAGACCCGTTTTACAGCGAGGAGAACCAGAAACGGCTTGAACTTTCAATTCAGCACGCAAAAGAAGGAAAACTTACAGAACACGAACTTATTGAGGTTTAAAATATGAAAAAAGCATGGACAGACGAGGCTTGGGAAGACTATTTGACGCTCCAAAACGACAAAAAACTTCTCAAGAAAGCAAACGCGCTTCTAAAAGACATTGAACGTGGCGGATATGACGGAATCGGAAAGCCCGAACCGCTAAAAGGAAATCTTTCAGGCTATTACAGCCGCCGCATTGACGACTACAACAGAATTGTCTATAAAATAGAAAACAACATCATCGAAATCGTTCAGTGCGGAACACATTATCACGACTGAAAAAAAAATCTTGCACACTCCTTAAAATTTTAAGTATATTCAAATAATGACGTACGGATACATTCGCGTAAGCACGGACAGGCAGACTGTAGAAAACCAGCGGTTCGAGATTCAGGAATTTGCAAAACGGAACTCACTTTCTGTAGAAACTTGGATTGAAGAGACAGCGAGCGGAACAATTACGCCGGAACACCGCGAGCTTGGAAAACTTCTTGAAAAAATCCAAAAAGGAGACCTCATAATCTGCTCCGAACTTTCGAGGCTCGGAAGAAGCCTTTTTATGATAATGTCGATTTTGAACAAACTTATGGAAAAAGGCGCGCGCGTCTGGACAATCAAAGACGGCTACAGGCTTGGCGACGACATCCAGTCAAAAGTTCTGGCCTTCGCATTCGGGCTTTCCGCAGAAATCGAACGAAACCTTATCAGCCAGCGCACAAAAGAAGCCCTTGAACGAAAAAAAGCGGAAGGACAAAAACTCGGCCGTCCGCTCGGAACAGAAAACGCCTCCTCAAAACTCGACGGCGCAGAACTCGGCACAACAATAATGCTTCTTCAAGGCATCTCCATAAACCGGATTGCAAATCTTTACGGCGTCCACCGAAAAACCGTCCAAAAATTCATTTCAAAAAGACGCTTGGGTTCATCAGAAAATATAACAAGAACACTTCAGCTCCTTGGCTAAAATTTTTCCGGGCGGCTTTTTTCCTCGCTTCACTCCGTTCCGCTCCGAAAAAATCAGGCTTTCCACACTTCGCCGACTAGCCGCGGCTCATTCCTCCACTTCGTTTCGGAACTGCTCCGCAGGTGCTCCAATCCTTGCCGCATCTGAACCGGGTTTCATGATATTGCTTCACGATTTTGACGCAAGGGCATTTTCTTGTTATAATTCAGTTTTGAGAAAAATATGAATACAATGCAAACATCACAAAAAAACGAAGAAAATATCAGCACAAAAAACGTCCGTTTAAACTGCCAATGTTCATCGTCAAAGAAAATGCTAAATACAGCAAAACTGCTTGAAAGCTTAAAGTCTGGTTTTATCTCGAATGGCATTTCTGCTGACAGTACTCTTTCTCCTTCCCTTCTTGTGAATAATTATACCCAGCAGCAAAAAATTCTTTCTTCGCTTTTGGATGAGCTTTCAACTTGTGAGGCTTTTGACTTTTCTGTTGCGTTCATAAATGAAAGCGGTCTTGCTTGTATTCTTCAGACTTTGGAACAGCTTGGCGAGTACAATATTCCAGGCAGAATTCTCACGACCAATTATTTGAATTTTACTTCTCCGGGTGCGCTCAGCAAATTGCTTGAATTTCCGAATATCGAAGTCCGCGCTTTTACAAAAGGCGGATTTCATCCCAAAGGCTATATTTTTCGGCAGAGCAATTATTATTCAATCATAATTGGAAGCGCAAATCTTACGGCGTCCGCCTTGAACATGAATCAGGAATGGAGCATAAAATTTCTTTCCTGCAACGACGGACAGATTGTTTTTTCTGTACGTGATGAATTTGAGCGGGTCTGGGCACAGGCTGAAAAAGTTACTCCTGACTGGATTACGGACTACTCGATTGACTACAATCTGAAGAAAACAAAGCTTAATTCTGTCTCAAAAGAATTCGCAAAAGAACTTGAAGCCGAAATCAGCGAGGAAATCGTTTCAAAACAAATTTCAGAGTCAGTCGAAGATGAGGAAATCGTTCCGAACTCAATGCAGCAGGAAGCTATGAATGCAATCGCAGAACTCCGAGAAAAAGGTAAAAATAAAGCTCTTTTGATTGCCGCAACAGGAACCGGAAAAACTTATCTTTCAATTTTTGATGTTATTCAGTCAGAAGCAAAAAAAGTTCTTTACATTGCCCACCGCGACATGATTCTTGAAAAATCTGAAAAAAGTTTCCGCACCCTAATTCAAAATATTTCAACCGGATTTCTTAAGGGTTCGCAAAAAGATTTATCCGCCGACTTTATTTTTGCTTCAATTTTTACGCTTGCAAAAGACGAAAATCTCCGCCTTTTTTCTCCAGAGCATTTCGATTATATTATCATTGACGAAGTTCATCATGCAGGCGCTAAAAGTTATCAGAAGGTTATAAATTATTTTAAGCCAGAATTTTTGCTTGGACTTACTGCAACGCCAGAACGCACTGACGGCTTTGATATTTTTTCAATGTTTGAAAACAATATTCCATACGAAATTCGCCTTCAAAAAGCGCTTGAAGAAAATCTTCTGTGTCCGTTCCATTATTATGGAATCAGCGACATAACCGTAAACGGTGAGCTTATTGATGATAAAAGCGATTTTTCAAAACTTGCAAGTCCAGAACGTCTGCGTCACATTGAAAAGGCAATCAAACTTTATAAATCAAATGACAATCCTGTCAAAGGCTTAATTTTTTGCAGCAGAACGGAAGAGGCAAAAACCTTGAGTCAAAAACTTAATGAAAGAGGATATCGCACAACCTGCCTTACAGGCGAAAATTCAGATTCAGAAAGAGAAAAAACAATTGAACGCTTAGAAAGCGACTCTGATCCGCTTCAATATATCATAAGCGTCGACATTTTTAATGAAGGCGTTGATATTCCTTGCATAAATCAGATTGTAATGCTGCGGCCGACACAGTCAGCAATTATTTTTACACAGCAGCTTGGACGCGGACTAAGAAAAAGCAGCAACAAGCAGTTTGTGAGTGTAATCGATTTTATTGGAAATTACGAAAATAACTTTTTTATTCCTATTGCGCTTTACGGCGACAACTCCTATAACAAGGATAATATCCGCCGCGCGCTTTCGAGTGGTTCTGCGGGACTTCCTGGCTGTTCCACAATTCAAATAAATGAAGTTGCACGCCAGAAAATTTTTGACTCTATAAACCAGACTTCATTCAAGCAGCTAAAACTTCTTTCCGGTGAATACAAAAAACTGAAAAACCGGCTTGTGCGGATTCCTTCGATGATGGACTTTGTGGAAAACGGCTTTATTGACCCTCTTCTTTTCATCGACTATTCCGGCTCATATTATTCATTTAAATGTAAAATTGAAAAAAAAGAGATTGCGTTGAATGCAAAGGAAATGTGTTCGCTTCAGTTTATTTCCCTTGAATTTGCACGCGGAATCCGTATGCATGAAATTCTGATTTTAAAACTGCTGCTCGAAAAAAAATCTATTATTATAGAAGATTTTGCTGAAAAACTCTCAGTCTATGGCATCAAGCTGAACGAAAAAGATTTGAACGGTATCGGAAAAACCCTTTCTCCGGACTTTTATACGCAAAATGATAAGAAAAAATACGGAAACATAACTTATATCAAAATTGATAAAGAAAAAAATATGATTTGCAGAACTGATGAATTTTCAGCCCTTTTAGAAAACTCAATTTATAAAACCGAGCTTTCTGATTGCCTTGAATACGCTATAAAACGCGCAGGTCTTAAATCCAACGAAATCCGCTATGACGACAATCTTGTCCTTTACCGAAAATATACCCGAAAAGACATCTGCAAACTTTTAAATTGGAAGAGCGACTGCTCATCAACAATCTACGGATACAAAACTGAACTTTCTTATGAAACGCCTACCTGCCCGATTTTTGTAACATACAACAAGAAATCCAATATCTCAGAATCCACAAAATACGATGATGTTTTTATAGATAATTCCCACTTCAGTTGGATGAGCCGAAGCAGGCGCACGTCGACCACAGAGGAAGTTTCCGCGCTTATAAATCAAAGCAAAAACCACATAAAGGCAATGCTTTTTGTAAAAAAAAGCGATGATGAAGGAAGCGATTTTTATTATCTGGGAAACATGATCTACAATTCCTTTGAGGACACAAAAATGAATTCCGAAAAAGACGGAAAAATTGAAAAAGTTCCGGTTGTGAACATTCAGTTCAGAATGAAAAATCCGGTCCCACAACAACTGTACAATTACCTTGAATCCTGATACTTTACAAAAAAAGGACTAAAAAAAATGAACAACGCAAATATAACAAAAAACGATTGTAAAATCCAAACCACACCGCTCAAGCAAATCCATGTTTCGGCGGCGGTAATTTTCCGTACTGCGGCTGGCGGCGAAAAGATGGTTTTTGCGACGCAGCGTGGCTACGGTGAATGGAAGGACTGGTGGGAGTTTCC
>OIZX01000183.1_pt1 | contig 50056 bp, 42 predicted proteins | sample 1588621 | NCBI WGS metagenome assembly OIZX01 (sample SAMN03283276) | human gut metagenome | biome: human-associated habitat; material: feces | host: Homo sapiens | place: Peru | collected 2012 | reverse complement strand
CAAAGTTCAGTATGACAATTTATAAAAGTATGACAAGAAATTTGTCATTTTGAGCGTTAGCGAAAAATCCAAAGAAATTTAAGATACGCTTTAAATTTGTGGATACTTCACTTTGCTACGCAAAGTTCAGTATGACAATTTATAAAAGTATGACAAGAAATTTGTCATTTTGAGCTTTCGCTAGAAAGCGAAAAATCCAAAGAAATTTAAGATACGCTTTGAATTTATGGATTGCCACGCAAATTTTTGTAAAATTTGCTCGCAATGACGGCGCATTTTGTCATTTTAAGCGTAGTAAATCAAAATTTGCGCTTGCAATCAGCGTTCATCATTGTGCCATCACAAGCGCAAATTCGTTACAATCAGCCTAAATTCAGCGAAAATTTAAGCACAAATCACGCTTTGGCATAGACAGAAACCTTTTTTCTGTCCTTGTCCTTGCGCTCGAATTTCACAAAGCCGTCAATCAGCGCAAATATCGTGTGGTCCTTGCCTATGCCGACATTGTTGCCCGCGTGCGTGGTTGTGCCACGCTGGCGAATGATGATATTGCCCGCACGCACGAATTCACCGCCGAATTTTTTCACGCCTAAACGGCGACCTATGGAATCTCTGTTGTTTTGGGTTGAACCTTGACCTTTTTTGTGTGCCATTTTTGCCCCTTATGCCTTGATGCTGGCGACTTTTACGCGCGTGAAAGACCTGCGAAAGCCCCTTTTGAGCTTGCTGTCTTTGCGGCGGCGTTTCTTGTAAATCACCACTTTCTTATCTCGCCCGTGATTTATCACTTGCAAGACCACCTTTGCGCCCTCCACAAAAGGCGCACCTACTTTCAACTGCGTATCATTCACGGCTAGCACTTCTTTGACTTCGACATTTGCGCCTGTGTCGGCGTTGAAATAATCAAGCTTCAACTCAGCGCCCACGCTTACGCGATATTGCTTGCCGCTATGTTTGATAATGGCGTATTTCTCGCTCATCTGCTGTCCTTTCTTTAAAGTAAGCTACCATTAAGCACCGCTTGGACGGATTTAAAAAGCTTAAATGGCTTGTTTGAAAAACTCAAATTATAGCAAAATAAAATTAAAATTTGCTGAATTTTGTAAAAAATTTAGCAAAAAAGCATTTTAAATGAATTTTGACTTGTTTTTAAAGACTCTTAAAAAGTGTTCATTGATAAATACAAATCCCATCAGGTAGTTATTATGATAAGCTTATGTAAGTCCGTGAATTTTATCAAATTTGTGCTACAATTTCGCAAATTTTAAATTCTCAAAGCAAAATTAAGGAGCAAACAAGTGAAAAAGTCGCCGTCATTGAACGCAAAAGCCCTTATCATAGTGGCTTGTGTCGTTGTGGTTGTAGTGGGCGTGATTATCGCGCAAGCACTTGGGCTTAGATTTGAGGTGAAATTTGACAATTACACCACGCAAAAGCAAGAATTGCAAGCAAAGTGTTCGGTAGAAGCTGAGGAAATTGATGAAATAGCCTGCCTTAAACTTGGCAAGATTTTTGAGCGCGAAAAGGACACAGACAACGCCATAAAGTATTACGCGGGTGCTTGTTCGGCAAATGCTTATACGCATTTAAATGAGCCTGAGTTAAAATACGCCTGCTCGGCACTTGGAGCTTTGTTTGAAGCGCAAAAAGAGTATAGCACGGCTCTTACTTACTACGCCCTTGCGTGTGAGTTTCAAGAACCAAAGGCTTGTGCCAAAATAAGCGAACTTGCGCCAAAAGAGCCTGAATTTAAAGCTGCAAATGCTTTGTTTAAAGCGTGCAGGGAAAATTTTCGCAAAAATTTGTAGCGATAAAGAGCTTGCAGCACTTGACAAAGAAATGGCACAAGCGTATAAAAAAGCACGAGTTAGCCTTCGTGCTTTGCGTGATGAAAGGGACAAAAAGCACAAAATCAAGCTTGAAGCGGTAAATGATGCACTTTTAAATGACTTTATCAATAAATACGAACAAGAATACTAAAAAATGCAAAATTTAAGCAAGGTTAAAGGGCGTAAATATCAGGGCTTATCGTCCATTTGCAAACGCTCAAAATGTCCGTTTTTGCCTTTGATAAAAATTTTCACCTTTTGCACGCGTTTAGCATAAGCGCGCACAAAATAAGAGTTGTTATCATCAATGCTTTTTTCACTCATCTGCCTTTAAATTTATAAATTCAAGTGAGATTATAGCAAATTTTTGAATTTTAAGCGAAATTTGCGCTAAAATTCAGCGTTGAATTTGAATTTTAAGGCAAATGATGAAAAATTCCAAAAAAGTGATGATTTTAAGCGGGGCAGGTTTATCGGCTGAAAGTGGCTTAAAGACTTTTAGAGATAGCGGTGGGCTTTGGGAAAACTACGATGTAATGGAAGTTTGCTCGGCAACAGGATACGCTAAAAATCCGCGCAAGGTGCTTGAATTTTACGATGAAAGGCGAATGCAGCTTAAAAATGTCGCGCCAAATCACGCTCACAAGGTTATCGCCGAGTTAAAGCGCGAATTTAAAGAGCAAATTTTCATCATCACGCAAAATGTCGATGATTTGTTGGAGCGGGCGGGCTGTGAAAATGTCATTCATCTGCACGGCTTTTTGCCTGAAATTTATTGCGCAAAGTGTGGCTACAAGGAAAATATAGGCTATGAAAGGCTCAAAAGCACACTTTGCCCAAAATGCGACAAAAACGCCCTGCGCCACAACATAGTGATGTTTGAAGAGCTTGCGCCCGAGTATGCCACGCTTTACGCTGCACTTGATGAGAGCGCGCTTTTTGTTTGCATAGGCACGAGCGGTTTTGTGCTGCCTGTGGGGCATTTTGCAAGGGCTTGCGAGCATAGCATTTTAAACAATCTTGAAGTTGATGAGAATTTAGAACGCTATTTTGAAAAATGCTACACGCAAAAAGCAAGCGTGGCTATCGATAAAATCGCCGCTGACATTCGCGCTTTTTTGCGAAATGGCGCATTTTCAGCCACAAGCGCAAATTTAAAAGGCTCAAAGGCTGACAAAAGCGACAAAAGCGAGCTTTCAAAGGCTGAAAGCGAAATTTTAGCTAAAAAGGGGCAAGATGATGATTGAAAGCCTATTTCAAGGTGTTTTGCTTGGGCTTGGCGTGGCTGTGCCTTTTGGACCCTTAAATGTGCTGATTTTAAGCTATGCTCTGCGTTCCTTTAAAAACGCCTTTGCTTTGGGCTTGGGCGCAATGAGTGCTGACATTTTTTACTTGCTTTTGCTACTTTTTGGGCTTTTGCGCTTTTTAAACAGCCACATTTTACAGCAAATCATCGCCCTTTTTGGCTTTGTGTTTCTCAGTTTTATGGCGTTTTCGTTGCTTAAAAGCAAGGCAAAGGCACTTCAAATCAAGCAAAATTCAGCAAATGAAAGCATTGCGAAAAGCTATTTTAAGGGCTTTGTGCTGAATTTACTCAACCCTTTCATCATCGCTTTTTGGGCGAGCGTGTCGCTGATTTTTTCGCAAAATGAAAGCAAGGCGTTTATGGTGCTTGGGCTGTTTGTGGCGATTTTTGCTTGGGTTTTTTCACTCAGCTATTTTGTGGCTAAATTCGCGCACAAATTTAACGCCTGCATAGTGCGCGCCATAAATCTCATCTCAGCCCTTATCATAGAGTATTTTGCACTGCTTTTGGTGTATAAGGTTTTTTTGGTATAATGTCATAAAAAAAGGACAAAAAATGGACGCGAAAAATTTACTATTTGAGCTTTTGCGCTTTAAATCGCTCACCCCAAAAGATGACGGAGCGCTGAATTTCATAGCTTTGGAGCTTGATGAGTTTGAAGCCTTTTTCATCGAAAAAGAGGGCGTGAAAAACTTGCTGCTGACAAAGAAATTTGCCCAAAACGGCGAGCATTTAGCCTTTGGTGGGCATATTGATGTCGTGCCTGCGGGGGAAGGCTGGGACAGCAATCCTTTCAAACCCCTAGAAAAAGACGGCTTTATCTATGCTCGTGGTGCGGCTGATATGAAAAGCGGGCTTGCTGCCTTTCTTAATGCTTGTCAAAGTGCTAAATTTAAAGGCTCTCGCCTTTCTCTCATCATCACAAGCGATGAAGAGGGCGAGGCGAAATTTGGCACGGTTGAGGTGCTGAAATTTATGCAGGAAAGGCAAATGTTGCCTGATTTTGCGGTGGTGGCTGAGCCAACTTGCGAAAACGCCTTTGGCGACAGCCTTAAAATCGGCAGGCGTGGCTCTATCAACGCAAAACTCATCATCAAGGGCAAGCAAGGACACGCCGCTTACCCAGAGCGGTGCGTAAATCCCGTGCATAACTTCGCTAGCAAACTTGCGAACTTGTCGGGCTTTGATTTAGACAAGGGCGATGAGGATTTTAGCCCGTCAAAAATCGTCATTACGGACATTCGCGGCGGTATAGAGCTTTGCAATGTAACGCCAAACGAGCTTTGCATAATGTTTAATGTCCGCAACTCCCCACAAACAAGCTTTCAAAGCGTGAAAGACTATGTAGAAAAGCTTTGCGCTGGGCTTGATTATGAGCTTGACATAAGGCAAAGCTCCAAGCCCTTTCTCACGGACAAGGACAGCAAAATCGTCCAAAGGCTCGCCCAAAGCATAAACAAAATCACAGGCATCACCCCAAAGCTCAACACCAAAGGCGGCACGAGCGATGCAAGGTATTTTGCTGAATTTGGCGTCAAAGTCGTGGAATTTGGCGTGAAAAACGCGAGCATTCACGCGGCAAACGAGCGCGTGAGCGTGGCTGATTTTGAAAAACTTTGCCTTGTGTTTAAGGACTTGATAGAGAATTTTTAGGCTGAATTTAGGGGACAAAATGAAAATCAACGGCGAGAATTTAGGCAAATTCAAGGGGATAAAATGAACGAGATTAAAGAGCATTTAAAAGCCTATCATAGTGAGCTTGTAAGCATTGTAAAAAAAGGTGATTTCAACGAACACACCTTTCGCACGCCATTAGAAAACTTGCTTAATGCCTTAAAGCCAAAGGACATTAGGCTTACTCACGAGCCAAAAGCGGAGCAAGGGCAAGGCAGCGTTCGCCCTGATTTTAAAATTTACAAGCAAACGCCACATTATGAAGCCTTGCAAGGTTTTATCGAGTGTAAAAACTACAAAGAAAATTTAGATGCGCTTGTCAAAGGCAAGCAGATTGAAAAATACCTTGCCGTTTGCCCAAATATCATCTTAACCGACTACAACCGCTTTATTTTGCTTTCTTTTGGTAAGGTAATAGCTGACATAACGCTTTTTCCTTTTGGGCTTGAAAACGCGCTTTTTACACAAGAAAAAGCCAAAGACATAGAAATTCAAAACGCCTTTATCCAGCTTTTGCAAAGCTTTTTTGAAAGCGTGGCAAATATCACAAACAAAGACGAGCTAGTGGCTATTTTAAGCACTCAAAGCTTTTATTTGAGTGAGACGATTTTTAAAAGCGATGAGGCAGGATTACTTAACACACAATTTAAAGAAAGCTTTGAAAAAGCCTTTGCTACCTTTGCCAGCCTTGAAAATACACCATTTTCAAAGATAGAATTTTGCGATATACTCGCTCAAAGCGTGGTGTATGGTATGTTTGTCGCTTACATAGAAAATGATGAATTTGAGATAGACAAAATCCCTATCCAAAGCTTTATCCAGCTTCTCCCACAGCATTTTTTAACCTTGCAAGAATTTGTGTATTATTCTTTGCCATTTTTTGCCCTGCCTGAAAACATTAAATACGCCCTTGAAAATGTCAAAAAAACCATAGCCCTAATAGACAAGCCAAGCCTAGCCACAAGCTTTGAAAAAGAAATTCAAAGCCTTTCTATATATCTTTATGAGGACTTTTTAAAGGCTTATGATACCTTGCGTGGCGAGCAAAGACGCAAAGAAGGCGGCGTTTTTTACACGCCACAACCCGTTGTCAATATGATAGTTTCAAGCCTAAACGAGCTTTTGCAAAGCAAATTTGACAAAAAAGGCTTTAATGATGAAAGCGTAAAAGTACTTGACTTTGCCACAGGCACGGGCAGCTTTTTAGCAAAAGTGTTTGAGCTGATTTTAGCAAATGAAAGCGAGGTTTTTGCCAAAGAGTTGATTATAAACAAATGCCTTAAAGACATTTACGGCTTTGAGCTTTCTTTTGTCCCTTACATAGTCGCACATTTAAAATTAAGTTCGATTTTGAGACAAAAAGGTTTTAGCGATTTAAATCTCACGCATAAATTTCAAATTTTTCTTACCAACACGCTTGATTTAGATGGCGACAAACAAATTCAAATGCAAGTGCCATTTGACAGCCTTAAAGGGCAAAGAGATGAGGCATTAAAGCTCAAACGCCAAGAAGATTTGTTAGTGATTTTAGGCAACCCGCCTTACAATGTCAAAAGTAAAAACAAAGGCGATGAGATTTTAGAGCTTTTGCAAAGTTACAAACAAGGGCTAAATGAAACAAACATTCAGCCCCTTGATGATGATTATATTAAATTTATTCGCTTTGCACAATGGAAACTTTTAGAGCAAAATGCGCAAAATAGCCTTTTTGACACGCAAAACAAAGGGCTTTTAGGCTTTATCACCAACAATTCTTTTTTAGACGGGCGCACGCACCGCAAGATGAGACAAAGCCTAGCTCGCGCCTTTGATGAGATTTATATCTTAAATTTACACGGCGATAGCGGCGATGAAAATGTCTTTGACATAAGAGTAGGTGTTTGTATAAGTTTGTTTGTGAAATACAAAGAAATAGACGCTTCGGGAGATTCAAAAAGCCCCCTCCCTTGCAAAGAGCAAACTAAAAATTCCCCCTCCCTTGCGGAGGGGGCTAGGGGGTGGGTAAAAACGAGCAACAACCCAAGCCACCGCCCACTTGCCCCATATATGAAAGAATTTAGCCGAGCTATGCGAAAAAATCCTACGCAAGCAGAAAATAAACTTTGGCAAGAGTTGAGAGGTAAAAAACTCGGCTTTGGATTTAGGCGGCAATTTGTCATAGACTCTAAATATATCGCTGATTTTGTATGCCTAGAAAAACGGCTTATCATAGAATGTGATGGCGGACAACACGCCACTATAAATACCCCACCCCAAACCCCTCCCGCAAGGGGAGGGGCTTACTCTACTTCCCCCTCCTTTGCGGAGGGGCTTACCTCTACTCATTCCCCCTCCCTTGCGGAGGGGGACAAAGGGGGTGGGTATGATATAAACCACCCTGACATTGAGCGGAATTTTTATTTAGAATCGCAAAATTTTAGAATTTTACGCTTTTGGAATAATGAAATTTTAGAGAATTTAGAGGGCGTTTTAAGTGTGATTAAAGAAGCTTTAAATGATGATAATTTTGCTAGCCCAAATTCTACCCACCCCCTAACCCCCTCCGCAAGGGAGGGGGAACAAGATAAGAATTCTATCAAAGCCCCGCCCCTTGCGGGAGAGGTTGGGGAGGGGTATCCTTACGCCAAAGTTTTTTACTACTCAACAAATGACAATGGCATTTTAAAAAGAAATGATAAATTCGCCCTTTTAAACTCAATCGCTCAAAATGGCTTAAATTCAGTAAAATGGCAAGAGTTAAAACTCGATGAGCCTTATTTTTGGTTTGTGCCAAAAAGCTTTGAAAATGATGAGTATGAAAACTTTTGGGCTTTGGCAAGGGATAAAGCCTTTATCGCCCAAAATGGGGGAGAGGATTTGCCTACGCAGCTAGCGGTTTTTGAGAATTTTAATTGCGGAATGGTTACAGCAAGAGATAAAATTTGCATACATTTTGACGAAACAAGTTTAAAAAATGTGCTGAATGATTTTGCAAATGAAAATTTAGAGATAGAAACCATAAGGACAAAATACGCCTTGCCAAAAGACGCTAGGGATTGGAGTATAGGATGGGCAAGAGCAGATATTATCGCAAATGTGGATTGCCACGATTCTGCTAACGCAGAATCTCGCAATGACAAAGCGCCCGTCATTGCGAACGAAGTGAAGCAATCCATAGAAAATAAAATCACACAAATTGCTTATCGCCCTTTTGATACTCGCTTTACTTTTACAAGTGGCAAGGTTAAAGGCTTTTTAGAATATCCACGCTATGAAATAACTAAACATTTTTTGCAAGGTAAAAATTTAGGGCTTTGTTTTGAAAAGGGTTTAGAAAGCCAAAATATCAGTTTTATCAGCGATAAAATGATAGAAGGGCATTGTATCGGTGCAAGAACTTACATAGCTCCCCTTTATCTCTACCAAGACAGCGAAAAAGAAGTGGGTAAAATCTCTAAAATCCCAAATTTCACGCCCGAATTTAAAGAATTTATCATTAAAAGCAAGGTGCTAAAAGATAAAAGCGCTGAGCAAATTTTAGCCTTTATTTATGCGAATTTATTTAACCCCGCATATCGCAAGAAGTATTTAGAATACCTTAAAATAGGCTTTCCAAGAGTAAATTTTGAAGTGAGTGAGAGCGAATTTGAAACTTTTGCAAAAATCGGGCAAAAGCTCATTGATTTGCATTTGCTTAAAAATATCCCAAATGATGAAAGCATAGCCCTTAAATTTAGCGACAAGGCAGATAAGCAAAAACCAAATTTCACTCTTGAAAAACCGCGTTTCATTGATGATAAGATTATGCTTAATGACGACTTAGAGATAGTTGGCATTGCAAAAAGTATTTTTGAATTCAGTATAGGTGGCTATAAGGTGCTTGATAAATGGCTCAAATACCGAGTAGGCAGAGCGTTAAGCAAGGCTGAACTTGAACACCTTGTAAATGTCGCTTGTATCATCAAAGAAACGATAAAAATTCAAAACGAACTTGAAAATCTAGCCCAAAAGGACAAAAAATGAAAATCAACGGCGAGAATTTAGAGCTAAATGAGCTGAAATTTATGGATTATCTTACGCAAAGGGGCTTGGACGCTAAATTTGTGGCGTTAGAGTTAAATGGGCAAATCATAAGCAAAGATGACTTTGAAAGCGTGGTGTTTCAAAGGGGCGATGAAGCCGAAGTGGTGTGCTTCGTGGGCGGGGGATAGCCGTGTGAAAGTGGCTTTGCGCTTTGGTAAATGCTTTTTGGGCGCACGACTTGTCAAATGGTAAGAAAAAACTTTATCCGTTGTCATTTTGAGCGTAGCGACCCAACGGGTTGCAAGGCGTAGTCGAAGCAAAAAAATCCAAAGAAATTTAAAACACGCTTTAAATTTAATGGATACTTCGCTATCGCTCAGTATGACAAGGATTTTGTCATTTTGAGTGAGCTTTGCGAGCGAAAAATCCCATACCATTTTGTCATTTTGAGCTTTCGTTAGAAAGCGAAAAATCCACACTTTGAATTTATGGATACTTCGCTAACGCTCAGTATGACAAAAAAGAAGTCAGTATGACAAAGTAAAATGGATACTTCGCTTTCTTGCGAAAGCTCAGTATGACAAGGGAAAATAAGTCAGTAAGACAAAGCGAATATGAAAGGACAAAAATGAAAATAAAATTCAACAACACAGAATGCGAAACAAACGCCACAACAAGCGTAGAATTTTTAAGCAGCAAAAGTAGCGATGAAAGCGATGTGTGGATAATCAACGGCTTTTGCACACGCGAGGCTGTGCCGTTAAGTGAGGGCGATGAGCTTTTTTGCATAGCGCGCGGCATTATGCCCCCACGCGAGGCGCTTGAAGCGATGATGAGTTCGCGCCACACCCCAAAAGTGCATAACAAGCTCAAAAAAAGTGTCGTGGCGGTGTGCGGGCTGGGCGGGCTTGGCTCAAATATCGCCATAATGCTCGCTCGCATAGGCGTTGGCAGGCTGATTCTCATCGATTTTGATGTGGTAGAACCGAGCAATTTAAACCGCCAAAGCTACTTTGTCGAGGATTTAGGAAAGCTCAAAACAAAGGCTTTGAGCGAGCAAATCGCTAAAATCAACCCCTTCATCAGCACGCAAACGCACGCCCTTAAAATCACGCACGAAAACATACCCACGCTTTTCAAAGGGTGCGACATAGTGTGCGAAGCCTTTGACAGCGCACTTGCAAAGGCTATGCTCGCGCAAAATTTTCACAAGCATTTTCCGCAAACCACGCTGATTTGTGCGTCTGGGCTTGCAGGATATGGCAACTCAAACGAGATAAAAACGCGCAAAATCGCCGAGCATTTTTATATGTGCGGGGACTTGGTAAGCGGCGCAAAGGTAGGAAACGGGCTGATGGCGCCGCGCGTAAATATCTGTGCGGCACATCAAGCGAATTTAGTGCTTGAACTTTTGGTGCAGATGAAGTGAATTTAAGGGTGGATTTACAGCAAAACGCCTTAAAAACAGCGAAATTTCACACCTTTGTGAAAAATTTAAGAAATCAAACAAATTCACGCGCTCATTTGCAGTGTGGCGTAGATTAAAACCCCGTAACGAAAGGCTTTGCCGAGTGTGATGAAAAACAAAGCCTTATAAAATGGATATTTGCTTAGCCCCAAACCCAGCACGAAAATATCTCCAAACACGGGTAAAAAGCTCAAAAAAGCAAAAACCGCTCCAAAGCGTTTAAAATTCAAGTCGTATTTTTGAATTTTTGCTAAACTAGCGGCAAAATGGCGTTTTAAAATCAAATTTTTACCCAAAAACGCCAAAGCATAGGTGCTTAAAGCTCCCAAAGTGTTGCCACAAGTCGCTACGACAAAGACAGCCAAAGGCGAAAACTCACCCAAAACAAAGCCCACTACAAAGGCTTCGCTCGCCATAGGATAAAGCGTGGCGGAGATAAAGCTCACCGCAAAAAGCGTGAGATAAGAAAGGTTTTCAAACACCAAAAGCCCCACATTTCATCATCTGCGCCATTTATTTTTCGCCTTTTGTCGCGCTCATCTTTTTTTACTCTTAAATTCCGCTCTTTTTTTGTTTTTAAATTCAGTCTTTTTCATCACGCTCTTTTTTGCCATTTAAATTCCACACTTTTCATCGCGTTCTTTTTTGCCGTTTAAATTTTGCCACATTTGCGCTCGCATTATGCGTAAATTTAGGGCATTTTACCCTTTGTCTCGTCTTTTTTAAAGAGTTTTGCGAAAAACTGCGTTACTTTGTTCTCGGCGTTTTCATCGTTTTCACCTTGCACTGTGCCGTCTTGAAAGCCTTTTGAAGTGCTTTTGCGCTCGTGAGTAAGGAGCTTTGGGCTTGCTTGGGTGAGTTGCTTTGGCTTTTGGGCTTGCTCTTTTTTAAATTTAGCAAAAAATTCGTCCTTGTGATAGTCTTTAAGATACTTGTAAATAAGCGTTCCGTGTATCTTAAAGTGCTGCTGCAAGGAGCGGTGAAAATCGCCCAAATTCGCACTTTGTGCGCGCAAATCCCTTATAAATTCAGCATTTTTTTCAAAAAGCTGTATGTGATAGTCGCTTTTTAGGGCGATTTTGGGCAGGTGTTCGTTGGTAACTTTGAGAATTTTTACCTTTTTGCCAAAGATTTCGCGCGTGAAATTTAGCTTTGAAAAAATGTTGTCATTGCTTACGATGAAGCATTTTTTAAACCTTTTTTGCGCAAGTAAGAAGCCTAAAAGCGTGAGTATGATTTTATCAGCATAATCCTTGCTTGGCTCGTTAAAATCATAAAATTTCACCTTTTTATCCTGCAAAAATTCAAGCACTATTAAAGAAAATTTAAGCGTGGCATTGCCTACGATAAAGAAGTTATCGCTCTTTTTAAAGCGTTTTTGCTTGATAAAGTTGTCAAAATTCACATTTTCGCTGTCGATTAAAAAAGCTCTCATTTGCCTAGTCCATAAAAAATTTTAAGAATTATAGTGCAAAAAAATTAACCTTTTATGGTAAAATTGCCTCGTCTTTTGACAAAATTTACCGAAAGGAAAACAATGTATCTATTCACTTCCGAAGTTGTAAGTGCTGGACACCCTGACAAGTGTGCGGACATCATCGCTGATACAATAGTGGATATACTCTTGACTCAGGACAAAGATTCAAGGGTGGCGAGCGAAGTCTTTGTCGCGGGCAACAAGGTTGTCATCGGCGGAGAAGTCAAGTCAAAACATAAGTTGAGCCAAAAAGACTACGAAAGCGTGGTAAAAACGGCTCTGGCAAACATAGGCTATGACGGCAAGGGGCATTTCACAAAGGCTCAATGCCTGCACCCCGATGAAATCGAAGTTTTAGTCTTTTTAAACGAGCAAAGCCCTGATATAAATCAAGGCGTGGATAAACAAGGCGGCGAAACGGGCGCGGGAGACCAAGGCATAATGTTTGGCTTTGCAAGCTGCGAGGCTGATGAGTATATGCCAGCGGCGATAAGCTACGCCAGAAAGCTTTGCGACAAGGTTTATAACTACGCAAAAGCCCACCCTGACAAGCTTGGCGTGGATATAAAAACGCAAGTAACCATAGACTATGGCACAAAGAGCAACTTTGAAAACTGCAAGCCTGTAAGCATTCACACCATAGTTGTGTCCGCTCCAAGCGTGGAAAGTTTGGGCATAGACGAGGTGCGAAAGCTGATAATGGGGCTTATTTTGGACGCAAATTTGCCAAAAGAGTTGTTTAACCCCGACAAAACAAGGATTTTAATCAACCCAACAGGCAAATATGTCAATCACAGCTCACTGCACGACAGCGGACTAACAGGACGCAAGCTCATCGTGGATAGCTTTGGTGGGTATTCGCCCATAGGTGGGGGCGCGCAAAGCTCAAAGGACTACACAAAAGTCGATAGAAGCGGGCTTTACGCTGCAAGATGGCTTGCAAAAAACATAGTAGCCGCAGGACTTGCAAAAAAATGCGTGGTGCAGCTTAGCTACGCCATAGGTGTGGCTGAACCAACCTCCGTGAGTGTTGATTGTATGGGGACAAACACGGGCATAAATGACGACAAGCTCAGTGAATTTGTGATGAAAACCTATCCGCTCACGCCAAATTGGATAAAAAACAAATTCGCCCTAGATAAGCCGAGCAAAGACAGCTTTATGTATGCAAATGTCGCTGCTCGCGGACAGGTAGGACAAAAGGACTATCCGTGGGAAAAGCTTGACGCTGTGAGTGAATTTAAGGCGTTGCAAGAGTAAATTTGCTGTGAGTTTTTGCTGAATTTCGTTGCGAATTTTGAATTTTAGGGTTTTTGGAGCTTTTTAGGCTTTGAATTTAGGTTTTGCAGGCTTTTTAAGCTTTAAATTTAAGTTTTAAGCTTTTAATTTGGATTTTAGCATTAAACTCAGCTTTATTCACTACGCTTAAAATGACAAAATGCGCCATCATTGTGAGCGATAAAATAGCGTGCAAGATTTGTTTGTCCTTGCGAGAAATGATAGGTTTGTGGTAATCCACGACACCAACTATAAATTTAAGTCTATGGATTGCCACGCCTGCCTTTTATCTTGCTCAAAATGACGATTTGATAAGATTTACACTCATAAATCAGTGCCTTTTTAAAAACTTGTAAATTAGAAAAATTTAGCTTATAAAAGTAGTCGGCGAGCCTTGATGAAAAAACTAGGCTCGCAAAAGGTGCAAAAATGCGTGAATTTAACAAATCCTCACGCAAAAACGAGCTTGCAAGCTGACATAAAATTCAGCTTGCAAGGGTCGAAAAAAGGTGTTTTGATAGTCTAAACTACATCATTCCACCCATACCGCCCATTCCACCCATACCGCTCATATCGGGCATTGCGGGTTTTTCTTCTTTGATTTCGCTTATGGTTGCTTCGGTTGTAAGCAGCATACTCGCTACGCTCACAGCGTTTTGCAAGGCTATGCGTTCTACTTTTACAGGATCAACGATACCTGCTTTTAGCATATCCACATACTCGCCCTTTGCCGCGTCAAAGCCGTGATGTTCGCCCTTTGCCGTCTCAACAGAATGCACCACTACGCCCGCATCAAAGCCCGCATTTTCAGCGATTTGCCTCAAAGGTGCTTTAAGGGCTCGTTCTACGATAGCCCCACCGATAGCCTCATCGCCTTCTAATTTAAGCTTGATTTTGGCTTTTGCCTTAATAAGTGCTGCGCCACCGCCGATAACTATACCCTCTTCAACCGCTGCTTTTGTCGCGCTTAACGCATCATCAACGCGGTCTTTTTTCTCTTTCATCTCTGTTTCAGTTGCTGCACCTACCTTGATAAGAGCCACGCCGCCGCTGAGTTTTGCAAGCCTTTCTTGGAGCTTTTCTTTATCATAATCGCTTGTGGTTTCGGCTATTTGAGCCTTTATCTGCGTGATACGAGCCGCGATAGCCTTTTTGTCGCCCGCACCATTTACGATGGTAGTGTTGTCCTTGTCGATGATGACACTTGATGCCTGTCCTAAATCCTGCACGCTCGCACTTTCAAGCGTTCTGCCAAGTTCTTCGCTGATAACCTCGCCACCTGTCAAAATCGCAATGTCTTCAAGCATTGCCTTGCGCCTGTCGCCAAAGCCCGGGGCTTTTACGGCTGAGATATTAAGCACGCCGCGTAGTTTATTGACAACCAAAGTCGCCAAAGCCTCGCCCTCAATGTCCTCAGCGATGATTAAAAGCGGCTTTCCTGTCTTTTGAATTTGCTCTAAAATCGGCAACAAGTCTTTCAAACTTGTGATTTTTTTGTCAAAAAGCAAAATGTAAGGCGAAGAAAGCTCCACTATCATCTTTTCGGCATTTGTGATAAAATAAGGGCTTAAATAGCCTCTATCAAACTGCATACCCTCCACAACGCTTAACTCATCGTTGATACTTTTTGCTTCCTCAACCGTGATAACGCCGTCTTTGCCAACCTTTTCCATAGCATCAGCGATGAGTGCGCCGATTTTTTCGTCAGAATTTGCCGATATAGTCGCAACTTGGGCGATTTCTTTTTTATCCTTTACCGCATTTGCAAGCTTTTTAAGCTCAGCGATAATCGCCTCGCACGCTTTATCCATACCTCGCTTAACCTCGATAGGATTTGCGCCCGCTGTAATGTTGCGTAAGCCCTCTTTGAAAATCGCGTGCGCCAAAATAGTAGCCGTTGTCGTGCCGTCTCCTGCTTGGTCTGCTGTTTTGCTCGCCACTTCACGCACGAGTGCAGCGCCCATATTTTCAAGGCTGTCTTTAAGCTCGATTTCCTTAGCCACGCTCACGCCGTCTTTTGTGATGGTAGGAGCGCCAAAGCTCTTTTGTATAAGCACATTACGCCCGCGTGGTCCCATTGTAACCTTTACAGCGTCATTGAGTTTTTTAACGCCCTCGTAAAGTTTGTTTCTTGCCTCGTCTGAAAAAATGATTTCCTTTGCCATTTTTTGTCCTTTCTTATTTTACGATACCTAAAATATCGTCTATGTTTAAAACTAGAAATTCATCATTGCCTAGTTTCACCTCTGTGCCGCCGTATTTAGCGAACAAAATCTTATCGCCGTTTTTCAGCTCGCTTATCTCTTTGCTGATGGCGACTACCTCGCCCATTAAGGGCTTTTCTTTGGCGTTATCGGGTATGATAATGCCAGAAGCCGTTGTTTTGGTGTCCTCAACGCGTTTTGCTAAAACTCGTTTGCCTAAGGGTTGAAAATTCATTTGTTGTCCTTTCTGTTAAACTAACATTTTTAAATGTGAAATGAAACGACATTATAGACAAAAAAATTTAATTTGTCAATACCTTGCGAAAAAAATTTCATAAAAGTTTAGTGAAAGTGGCTAAACTTTTATGAGTTTTATTTGCGAAAGGTTGGAAAGTTCGCTTGAATTTGAGCGACAAAATGAGATGAAATTTTTGTGAATTTTTTGTCATCGTGTGTAAAATAAGGGCTGATTTGCATAACAAGTTGCAAAAATTCAAGCAAAAGCCTAAATTTTTGTCATACTGATTTGTTTTGTCTTATTTTGTTATCTTTGTCATACTGATAAATCTCGTCATATTTTGCTATTTTATTGTCATACTGAGCGTAGCGAAGTATGACAAGAAATAGTAAAGGATAACAAAGACAAGTCGGTATGACAAGGGTTTTGTCATTACGGGAATTTGCAAAGCGCAAGCGTGCAAATTCGTGGCAATCCATAGGTAAATTTGCGTTTAAATTCGTGGATTGCCACGCAAATTTTTGCAAAATTTGCTCGCAATGACGGACAAAGAAAACGCATTTTGTCATTTTACAATGACGGCACACTCTTGTCATTTTGAGCGTAGCGAAAAATCCATAAGAATTTTAAAATACGCCTTAAATTTATGGATACTTCGCTGCGCTCAGTATGACAAGCTAGTATGGCAAATTCACAAAAGAAAAAAGAAAAGTAAAGAAAAGAAAGAAAAAGGGAAATAAAGAAAGAAAAGAGAAAAGAGAAAAAAGAGAAAGAATAATGAAAAATAATGAAAAATGAAAAATGAAAAATGAAAAAAGGAAAAAAGGAAAAAAGGAAAAAAGGAAAAAAGTGCGAAAGGTAAATTTTAAGGCGAAATTTGAAAAATTTTGAAAAAAATTTGAAAAAATTTACAAATTCAAACCAAATCAAAAGAAAAAAAGGCTATAATACAAACTCAAATTTATTTAAAGGCGCAAGAATGCACGAGCAAAAAAAGAAAATTCAGCCAAAACTTGATGATTTTGTCGAAGAGCACGATGAAAATTTCGCGCAGTTGCTGGCTGAGTTTGAAGGCAGGAAAACTGCCCTAACACAAGGTAAAATCGTGGAGATAAAGGACGATGAAGTCTTTGTGGATATAGGGCAAAAATCGGAGGGCGTTTTGCCCTTAAATGAGATAAAAGACGGCGAAACACTGCTCTACAAGGTAGGCGATGAGCTAAAAGTCGCTGTCGTGGGCTACTCGCAAGGACGCCCTTTAATCTCTCACAAAAAGGCACTTCGCAAGGAAAAAATCAACGAATTTATCCAAAATTTCACCGATGCGGAGCTTGACAAGGTCTATGAAGTCAAAATCATCGGCAAAAACAAGGGCGGATATGTCTGTGTCGATGAGAGTGGGATTGAATTTTTCCTGCCAAAGTCTCAATACACCTTTAAAGAAAACAACGCCATAGGCAAAAAGCTCAGAGTTAAGGTGCTGAAAATCGACAAGGACGATTGTAGTATCGTTGTGTCGCGCCGAAAAGTGCTTGATGAAGAGCGCAAAAAGCAAAATGAGCTTGTCAGCGGCTTGACGGACAACAGCGAGATTTTAGACGGCGTCATCAAAAAGATAACAAGCTATGGAATGTTTGTCGATGTGGGCGGCATTGACGGGCTTGTGCATTATAGCGAACTCTCACATAGGGGGCATATCAACCCTAGCGCACTTTACAAAGAGGGCGATAAGGTGCAAGTTAAAGCACTGCGCTATGACAAAAAGAAAAAGCAACTATCCTTGTCGGTAAAAGCCACTCTGCCAGACCCTTGGGACGAGATAAAGGACAATTTAGAAGTAGGCGATACCATAAAAGTAACGGTTTCAAACCTTGAAAGCTACGGGGCTTTCGTGGATATAGGCAACGAAGTGGAGGGCTTTTTGCATATCAGCGAAATGTCGTGGGACAAGGGCTTGAAACACCCAAAAGACTGCATTCAAAAGGGGCAAGAGCTTGATGTGGAAGTCATAGAAATCAACCCGAGCGAAAAAAGGTTGCGCGTGAGCCTGCGAAACTTGCTTTTAAAGCCTTTTGATGAGTTTTTGCAAACGCACAGCATAGGCGATGTGATGAAAGGCAAAATCACTTCGCTTACGAATTTCGGGGCTTTTGTAAGGCTTGGAAATGTCGAGGGGCTTTTGCATAATGAGGATTGCTCGTGGAACAGGCAAGACAAATGCACGAATTTGTATAAAGTCGGCGATGAAGTGGAAGTAAAAATCGTGCGTATCGACAAAGAAAGGCAAAAAATTTCTTTAAGCACCAGAGAACTCGTGCCTAGCCCTATACAAGAGTATATGAAAGGGCATAAAATAGGCGACATAGTCAAGGGCAAAGTGAAAGACATAAAGGAATTTGGCGTTTTTGTCGAGCTTGGGGACAATGTCGATGCGCTTATACACAAAGAAGACATTTCGCAAAAGGACATTGAGAGCCTAAAAGTCGGCGATGAAATCGAAGCAAGCATACTTGTCATCGATGAGAAAAGGCATAGAATGCGTTTGAGCGTGAAAAATCTCAACCGCATAAAAGAAAGAGAAGTGCTTAATGAAATCAATAGCGATGAAAAGGTAACGCTAGGCGACATTATCAAAGAGCAGCTTTCGTAAAAAGCTAGGTTTGCTTTGTGAATTTAAGGCTTGAATTTGGCGGGAATTTACGCGATGAGCTAAGAAAGGATAGATGATGACTTTAACGCTGAAAAATCCTAGCGATGACTTTTTAAAGGCGTTTAAGAGTTTAGCAAAGCTCGCTAATGTTGATTTTACCATAAGTAAAGAAAGGGCAAGCAAGAGCAAAGAAGAGGAATTCCACACTCTTAAAGAGTTGGACGAAATGCCTTTTATGAAAAAGCTCAAAAAATGGGAGAAAAATAACCCACAAGAAGCCAAGCAAGCACGCCAAGAAGTGCTTGATGAGATGGGGCTAGCTTAATGCAAATAGTCCTTGCAAGGGTTGCTGTTAGAGAGTTGGAAAAAATCAGCAAGGGCAATGCTAAACAAGCTTTGATGATAAGGCAATTTTTGGGCGAGTTAGCCCTTGTGAAAAACCCTAAAAATTTGCCAAATGGCGAAAAAATGCAAGGTTATGATGATAACCGCTATCGCTGGCGTGTGGGGAGTTATAGAGTGATAGGACTTGTTAAGGATAAAGAACTTTTGATACAAATCATCAAAATAAGCTCTCGTGAGGGTGCTTACAAGGGCAAAAATAAATGATGAAAAATTTAGCAAATTTAAGCCTTTGGGCTTGAATTTGTGGTGTAAATTTAAATTTGTGGGCTAAATTTGCTGAATTTAAGCAAAATTTAGCTTAAAGGTTGCGGAAAAGGCTAGGCACAATGATGAAAAAATATCTTTTTTTTGCGAGCTTGGGCGTGCTGTTTTTGGGCTTTGCGCTTGGTGTGGTGTATGCCTTTCGTGCGAGCCAAAGCACTTTTGTGCCACGAGATGAAGCCCCGAGCGCGCAAATAAGCGATTTAAACGACTCACAAGAAGAAAAGCCCAAAAGCTGGCAAGAAATCTTTGCCTTTGATGAGCCAAAGGACTACTCGCCAGCGGCTGAACGCTTTTCGATGAGTTTTAGCGTGGATACAAGTATGCTGCGCGAAAAGAGTCGGTATTTTCAGCTCAGCATTGACAAAAACGATATGTATTCGCTTTTTTGTCTCAAACAAACGCTGAATTCTTTTAAGATAAGATACTCACTCACGCGCACGGACAGGGCTTTGGAGATATTTTTGGATACAAATGAAGAACAAGTTATGCAAGACATAGTAAAAAAACTAAAAAACTACGATATAAACGCGAAATTTACGGAGGTGTGGTTATGAAAAAGGCTAAAAAAGTCATCGTTTGTGATGCGATTTTAGATGAGGGCGTGAAGCTCTTGCGTGAGGCTGAGGATATAGAGTGTATCGAAGCCGCCAAAGTGCCAAAAGATGAGCTTTTGGGTATGCTTGGTGATGTCGATGTGGCGATTACTCGAAGTTCAACTGAGGTAAGCGAAGCCTTTTTGAATGCGGCGAAAAATCTCAAAGCCCTAATCCGCGCTGGCGTGGGCGTGGATAATGTCGATATAGCAGGCGCGTCAAAGCGCGGTATCATAGTGATGAATGTCCCCACAGCTAACACCATAGCCGCCGTGGAGCTTACTATGGCGCACCTTTTATGCTCGGCGCGTTCTTTTGTGAATTCGCACAACTACCTTAAACAAGAGCGCAAATGGGAGCGTGAGAAGTGGTATGGTGTGGAGCTGATGGGCAAGACGCTCGGTATCATCGGCTTTGGCAACATAGGCTCACGCGTGGGCGTGCGTGCAAAGGCATTTGGTATGAAGATACTTGCTTATGACCCTTATATTTCGCCGTCCAAGGTAACGGATTTAGATATGCAATACACCACAAATTTAGATGACATACTCACAAAGAGCGATTTCATCACTATCCACACACCAAAAACCAAAGAAACAAATGGTATGATAGGGCTTAATGAGCTTAAAAAGATGAAAGATAAGGTTCGTCTCATTAACTGCGCTCGTGGCGGGCTTTATACCGAAGAAGCCTTGTGCGAGGGGCTAAAAAGCGGTAAAATCGCTTGGCTTGGCATAGATGTTTTTGTTAAAGAACCAGCCACGGATAATCCGCTTTTGGATTTTGAAAATGTGTCCGTGAGTGCGCACCTTGGGGCAAACACGCTTGAAAGTCAGGCAAATATCGCCATTCAAGCGTGTGAGCAGGCTTTAAACGCCGCGCGTGGCATTTCTTACCCAAATGCGCTGAATTTGCCGATAAAAACGGAGGATTTACCGAATTTTGTCGCGCCTTATATCGAGCTAGTCTCCAAAATGGCGTTTTTGTGCGCTCAAATGCAAAAGGGCGCGATAAAAAGCATAAGGCTTGAAGCGGAGGGGCAAATCGGCGAGTATGCAAAGTCAATGCTTACCTTTGCCGCTGTGGGCGCGCTGCAAAGCATTTTGGGCGAGAGTATAAACTATGTCAATGCTGAATTTATGGCGCAAGAAAAGGGCATAGAGCTTGGCTTTGCCACCTTGCCAAATTCAGGCTACAACAACAAACTTTGCGTGAAAATCGTTACCGAAAATGCGAGCTTTTCAGTGGCGGGGACGATTTTTGAGGAAAATGACCAGCGCATAGTGGATTTAAACGGCTTTAAGACGGATTTTAAGCCCAAAGGCAAGATGATAATCTTTAAAAACAAAGACATACCGGGCGTTATCGCTAAAATCAGCGGAATTTTAGCGCATAATAAAATCAACATAGCCGATTTTAGACTAGGACGGGACGGCTCAGGCTACGCGCTAGCCGTGATTTTAGTCGATGAGTTTATCGGCAAAGCCGTGCTTGATGAGCTTAACGCTTATGAAGCCTGCATTTTTGCCCGCTACGCCGAACTTTGATGACATTAAAAGATGATAAAGCTTGTTTTAATCGAAGATGACAAGGACTTAAACGAGCTTTTGGCTTTGCGCTTTCGTGCTTTGGGGTATGAAATTTTTGCATTTTACGAGTGCGTGGGCGTTGAGCGAGTTTTGGACGAGCAAGACATTGATATATTGCTTGTAGATAGGAATTTACCCTTTGGCAAGGACGGCATAGACTTTGTTGCGCGCTTGCGAAAACAAGGATACAACGAGCCTGTTATCTTTCTCACGGCAAAAGCCTTGCAAACGGACATTTTGCAGGGCTTTGAAATGGGCTGCGATGATTATATCACCAAGCCTTTTGACTTTAACGAGCTTGTTTTGCGCATAAAAGCCCTTGTAAAACGCAGCAAAAAAGAGAGCGAAAAGCTTGCTTTTAAGGACTTTTTGCTGGATTTAGAAAACCGCTTGTGCTTTTTTAAAAAAGAGCAAATTCAGCTTTCAAGCCTTGAATTTGAGCTTTTAAAATGCTTTTTTGAAAACAAAAACGCCGTTTTAAGCCGTGAATTTTTAGCTGAATGCGTGTGGGACGATACCAGCACAAATGATAAAACCATAAACATAGCTCTAACAAGGCTTCGAGCTAAATTTCCTGCCCTAAAAGCTTACATACAAAGCGTTCGCGGCGTGGGTTATAAGCTATGCTAAAAACCAAACACGCCTTTGGACTGCTCTTTTTGGCACTTTTTGCGGTGTTTGGGGCGAGCGTGTATTTGCTTGTAAGCTCAAATATCAACACTTTGCTTTTCAAACAATACGAGCAAAAGCTCAAAACACTTGATGATACTCTGCGTTTTTCGCTTTTAAACGAGCTAAATTCAAGCACTATTAAGGATTTTGCGGCGCAAACTAGGGCGGATTTTATCATCGTGCATAAAGACAAGGCTGAATTTAGCAGCGAATTCGCAAAGGGCAGGGCGTTTAGCTCCCTAAAAAACACGGACGAGCTTTTCAACCAAATGTCAAATTCAGCCCTTTTTAATAACACTATCCACAACGCCACGCTTTCGGGCAGAAAGGCTCTTTACAAGGTCTATGAGTCGGGGGTTTATCGCTATGTTATCATCGTGTATCCGCGTATTTTGGAGCTTGACGGGTATTGGGGTAAGGTGTTTGCTATCTTTGCGGGCTGTGTGCTGCTCTTTTTCGTGCTGCTGCAAGTCTTTGCGAGCAAACTAGGCGCGAGTTTTGCTAAAATCTTGCTGTTTTTAGACAAAATCAACACAAAAGAGTGTATAAAGCTCAACTCATCGCTCTTTAAGGAACTTTCGCTTTTGAATTCAAAGCTCTATGCAAGCAAAAATGAGCTTTTGAAAAGGCAAAAGCAAAACAAAAAGCAAAGCGACAAAATCGCGCTCAAAAATGCCCAGCTTTCAAGCGTGATTTCAGCTATATCTCACGAGCTTAAAAACCCTTTAAGTGTCATAGAACTAGGCGTTTCAAGCCTAAAAGAGCAGGGCATTGACGACAAAACAAAGCTTTTAATGCTTACTAAAATCCAAAACCAAAGCCAAAAGCTCGACAAACTCGCCGACAAACTCAATCTTGTCTTTAATCTCAGCGAGCAAGGCGTGCAAAAAAGCGAGTTTGAGCTGCTTGCCTTGTGCGAAAAAGTGTGTCAAAACCTTGCCAGCCAGCGCATTAAGCTACAAGGAAAGCCTTGCAAGGTGCTTGCTGACGAGCTTTTAATCGAGCAAGTGCTGATAAATTTACTCACAAACGCCCTAAAATACAGCCAAAAAGACATTACACTTCGCTTAAAAGTGCTGAAAAATGGCGTTTTGGTAAGCGTTAAAGACAGCGGTATCGGCATAGAGCAAGACAAACTCAAACTCATCACTAAAAAATTCTACAAAATCAACCCAAAAAGCGAAAATTCCTTTGGCATAGGGCTGTTTTTAGTCAAAAAAATCCTTGCCTTGCACGGGACAACCTTGCAAATACAAAGCACCTTTGGCAAGGGCAGCCAGATGAGCTTTGTTTTGCAAAACTTAACTTAGTCGTGCTGAAAAGCGTTGTTTGCGCAAAACACGGAGAATTGATTACTAAAAATAGAGTATTGAAAAACGGAGTATTGAGACGAAATTTGCGTGGATTTTTTTGCTGCGGCTTACGCCTTGCAACCCACTGGGTCGCCTTTTTGCAAAGGCTCAAAAATGATAGCAGTGGTGTAGATTTTTTGCTCGTTTCACTCACTCAAAATAACAAATTCCTTGTTATGCTGATTTTTTTATTATAGTGATGAATCTTGTCATACTGAGCGCAGCGAAGTATCCATAAAATTAAAGTGTATCTTAAAATTCTATGGATTTTTCGCTACGCTCAAAATGACAAAATTCTTATGACAAATGCTTTGATATTTTTGCTGTGGCTATGCCTTGCAACTCGCTTGTTTGCTTTGTACAAACACCTTGCAAAGTGTGAAAATTTAGCTTAAAAAAGCATATCTTGCAAGGTATTTTTGTCTAAAATTTGAATTTTGCCCTTTTGCGTGCCGATGAGAGCGGCGTTTTTCAGCTCTTTTATCACTCGAGACAAGGATTCTGCACGCGTGTTTAGCTCTGTGGCGATTTGGCGTTGAGAAATGCGGGGTAGGGTAAGTTCGTTGTCAAGCACATAACGGACAAATCGCTCTTTAAGAGAGACGCACGCTTGCGAAAGCTCTTTTTCAAGGATTTTTATCTTTTCAAAAAGCGAGCTTATCATCATCAGCGAAAATTCGACATTTTGCTCGCAAAGTGCTTTAAAAGCATTGAATTCAAGCTCCAAAAGCTCGCAATTACTCTCACAAACGGCACTTGCAGGGTAAAAGCCTTGTTTAAATGCGGGCATTTCGGCGATGAAATTTATCGGCTCAAACAAATGCAAGGTGATTTCTTTGTTTGACGGGCTTTTATACACGCGAACGCAGCCAGACAAGAGCAAGAAAAAGCTTTTCGCCCGCTCACCCTCGTAAAATACGATATTTCCTTTTTTAAAAAGCCTTTTTGTGCCGATTTTTTCAAGCTCTTTGACAAACTCACGCATAACTTAACCTCAATCAATAAATTTTATGCAAAATTTGCCTACCATTTTAGATATTTTTTCTAAACGAAGGACAAGCGATGAGACACGACACTATCAACAAAGCCGCCATAGACGAGCTTATGGAGATATTTTACGAGCAAATTCGCCATCACAAAGAGCTTGGGGCGATTTTTAACGCTAAAATCAGCACGAGCGATGAAAAATGGGCGATTCACAAGGCAAAAATCAGCAATTTTTGGCAAGGAATGCTACTTGGCGAGGGCGATTACAGCGGACAGCCGATGAAAGCGCATTTAGAGCTACCATCGTTTCCGCAAAAACTCTTTGACGAGTGGCTTAAACTCTTTGAGATGAGCCTTGATAGAATTTTTACCGAAAAAAACAAAGCCATAATCCTACAAAAAGCCCAAATGATAGCGCAAAATTTCCAAAGAGTGCTTTACGCTGGGCGTTGAAAGTTAAAGAGATTGATAAGCAAGTTTTGGTTGTGATTTGCATTTTTTTGCTATACTTTTGAAAAATTTAAATTTTAACAAAGCGTTTCAAAGGATAAAAATTTTGCAAACTAAACCAAAATTCAGCGCATTGAAGAGGCGATAATGTTTTATCACTTGATAAACAACGCTTCAAATGCTTGGTATGACTCCAAAGCCTGCACTATCAACGAGCTTATCGGCTATATGCGAGCGCAAAATGCGTTAAGAGATGCGCAAATTGACGCGATAAAGACTTATTTATATCTTAAAATCGCTTGCGACAACAAGCCTTTGCCGCAACTTTTCTATGAGGGTGCATTCAACACCCTTGACACTGATGCGCTCAACAACGAGTTGATTTCACAGCCTTTGCGTGATTTTCTCACACACAACAAAGCCGCCTTAGCCCTTTATGAATACGCCAAGCAAAATGCTGACAAATCCTTGCTTGAACTTATCTACAAAGATTATGAAAGGCTTGATTATCAAGGCATTTTTGCTAAAATGTTTTATGATATTAGCTATACGGACTATCTTTTTTCTTTGCCTATGGGGGCGGGCAAGACTTATTTGATGGCGGCGTTTATTTATTTGGACTTGTATTTTGCGATGAATGAGCCGAGCAACAAGGCTTTTGCGCACAATTTTCTCATTTTAGCTCCATCAGGCTTAAAAAGCTCCATTTTGCCAAGCCTTAGAAATATCGAGCATTTTAATCCATCGTGGATTTTGCCAGAACCAAGTGCGAGTGAGATTAAATCGCTCATTAAATTTGAGATTTTAAACGAAAACAAATCAGACAAGAAAAGTAATAAAACCAAAAATCCAAATGTCGCTAAAATAGCGCGTTATCAGCCTTTTAGCTCTATGTTTGGGGTTGTTTTGCTGACAAATGCTGAAAAAGTTATTTTAGATAGGATAGACAAAGAACCGACCTTGTTTCGTAACACAAGCCAAAACGACAAGCAAGCGTGGCAAGTTGCAAATGAATTGCGTGAGTTTATCGGCAAAATTCCAAATTTAAGCATTTTCATTGATGAAGTGCATCACGCCGCTAGCGACAACGACAGCGAAGTAAAGCTACGAAAAGTAGTAAGCAAGTGGAGTCAAAGCAAATCCATCACTATGGTAGCGGGCTTTTCAGGCACGCCTTATCTTAAAAGCAAAGTAAAAATCGCTATCAGCCCAAATCTTACATTAGAACACAAGCAAATCGCTAACACCGTGCATTATTACCCGCTACTGCAAGGCATAGGAAATTTCTTAAAAACGCCCATAGTCCAAATTTCAAGCAGCACCAACCGCCTTGACATTGTAGAATCAGGCTTGCGTGAATTTTTAGAGCATTCAAGCACTTATGCAAATGCCTTGCATTCTAAAATCGCCATTTATTGCGGTAGCATAGAAAATTTAGAAGAGCAAATTTACCCAAAAGTGTGTGAAATTTTAAGCGAATTTCAGCTCAATCAAACCGCCGTGCTGAAATTTCACAAAGGCAACAAAGCTTACCCCGAGCCAAAAGACGCCCAAAGTGCCTTTGATACGCTTGATTATGATAGCACTATAAAAGTCATTTTGCTTGTGCAAATCGGCAAAGAGGGTTGGGATTGTAAGTCTTTAAGCGCGGTTATCCTTTCACAAGAGGGCGATTGCCCTACAAATATGGTGCTGCAAACAAGTTGTCGTTGTTTGCGTCAAGTAGAAAAAGGCAAGGACGAAAAAGCACTTATTTACCTTAACAAATCAAACGCAGACAAGCTCTCCGCCCAGCTCAAAGCCGAGCAGCACATTAGTCTTGCGGATTTTCAAAACGGCGCACAAAAAGAACAAATCGCTATTTATCGCTATGACAGGACGGACAAGCTTAAACTTCCGCCCATTGACTTTTATCAAATTCAGCTAAATTATGACAGAACCATTATCCAAAAAGCAAATCCAAAAGAAAAACTTGCAAATTTACAACCCACAAAGCAAATTTCAACGCTTATTACGCAAAAAGACTTTGATGATAACACTCTCAACACCTTTGTCCAAAATCAAAGCCAAAAAGAACTCCACGCGAATTTTTACGCGTGGCTTTATGGCATAGTCAAAGAAAGTTTTATGAGTTTGAATTTGCAGGATTTAAAGGCACATTTTTCAGCCTTGCAAAGGATTTTCAAAGAAATCACGCACGAAAAAAACGGCGAACTTTATTTTAACAACGATTACGATAAACGCGCCACAGAGTCAAGCATTCGCAAGGCATTTAGCCCCAAACGAGACTTTATTACGACCAAAGAAATTCTACCCCAAAGTGCCACACTTTTGCTTGCTGAAAAGCTGCTTTCGCCTTTGATGATAGATACACAAAAGCAAGATAGCTTTTTGCCCGACCAAACAAATGTCGCTCAAATCATAGATATAGATAAAGGCGCAGCGTATCAGCCACTCAGTCAAAATGACAAAGAAACGCTCATCAAACTTTTAGGATTAGAACAAGCCCAAAAATCTATCGCAGAAAAAGAAAGACGACTCAACAGCCCATACATTATCCACAAAGACGAGAGTTTTCATTATCTGCCTTATCGCACAGACAGCAAATTTGAACGAGACATTTTCACGCAAATTTTGCTTTTGCAGGATTTTAAGGATTTAAATTTAGAGATTTTTTATAATGGCGACTCGCACCTTACAGCCTTTCGCATACAAACTTACAAAAACAACGCCAAGCTTGGACTTTACACGCCTGATTTTCTCATACTCAAACGCGAAAAAGGCATTATCTTAAAAGTGCTGATTTTAGAGACAAAAGGCGAGGCTTACGCTCTAAATTTTAAGGACAAAAAAGACTTTATGAGCGAATTTATCGCACTTAACAACGAAAAATACGGCTATAAAAAATTTGACTTTTTATACCTTGATGATTCATCAAATTTAACACAGCAAATTTTACAAATCGAACACGCGTTAAAAACTTTTTTTAAGGACAAACAATGAGACAAAAATTCCTTCCATTTTTTCCAGACACCATTAAAGGACAAGCGATTTTAGACAACTTCACTCGCACTTTAAGATACAGCGGCAACGACAAGGTTAAAGAACGCATTTTGCGCGGTATGCCCTTGTATGAAAGCAAATGTGTAGAAAAGATTCGCCCCACGCAAGCAAGCGAAAATTTACTTTCAAACATAAATTTACAAGAGAAAACAAGCGAAAATTTACTCATTCGTGGCGAGTGTATTTCAGCTTGTGCTTATCTTAAAGAAAAGGGCATAAAAGTGGATTTAGTTTATATCGACCCGCCTTTTGCAAGCGGAGCGGATTATGCGAAAAAAGTGTATATAAGGCAAAATCCTAAAATAGCGCAAGCCATAGAGCAAGCGCAAATTGAAATGGGCGAAGATTTTCAAAGTTTTGAGGAAAAAATGTATGGCGATATTTGGAATAAAGAAGATTATTTAAATTGGATGTATGAAAATTTAATGGCGATAAAATCCATAATGAGCGAAAATGCGAGCATTTATGTGCATTTGGATTGGCATATCGGGCATTATGTAAAAATTTTAATGGACGAGGTTTTTGGGGAGGAAAACTTTCAAAATCAGCTTATTTGGAAGTATTTTGGACCGACTAGCACAAAAAGAAATTATCCTAAAAAGCACGATATGATTTATTTTTACACGAAAAATGAGGATTATTGTTTTAATTTTGAGGCTTGTTTAGTCGAGTATGATGAAAAGGCTATTAAGAGATACGACAAAACAGACGAAGATGGCAGAAAATACAAACTTTACTATGATAAAGACGGAACAGAGCGCAAAGCCTATATGAATGGTGGCACACCTACTGATATTTTTGATTTTTCAGGGGTTCAAAATCCTGAATACGCCACACAAAAGCCCGAAGCATTATTAGAAAGAATCATAAAAGCAAGTAGTGATGAAAATATGCTTGTTGCTGATTTCTTTGGAGGAAGCGGAGTGGCTGCGGCGGTGGCTCATAAACTTGGTAGAAAATTTATACATTGTGATATAGGCATAAACTCTATACAAACTACAAGAGATAGGCTTAAAGCCTTAAATTCAAGTTTTGATATATTAGAAATAAAAGACGGCATAGAGCTTTTTCGCAATCCCGCTCAAACAATGGACAAAATAAAAACGCTCATAAATGGGCTTGTTAAGGCAGATGAACTTGACAAAGAGTGGTGGATAGGCAAAATCATTCACAGCAAAGATGGTGATATACCTGTTTTTGTGCCAAATTTGCTTGATAGTAGTCAAAAGCTACTTGACACAGCCTTTATGCAAGAGCTTTTAACTAGGGCTATAAGTGCGCTAGATATAGAGATAAAGCGCGTTGTGGTGTATTATATCGATATAGAGGACGAAAAGGCTGTGAAAAAATGTATCGATGACTTTGCGCACACAAGGGCAAAGGTGGAGTTGCGCCCTTTAAACGAACTGCTCGATGAGGTGATAATCAGTGATGAGTTAGAATTTAACCTTGATGAAAAAAGCGGTGTGTATGAGGTAGAAATCACGCATTTTTTAAGCGATAGAATAAATTCTAAAATCAACGCTTACAACGAAAAACGCATCGCACAAAGCATAAAAACTAGCAAGACATACAAGCCCATCGTGCTTAGTGAAAACGGGCTTGAATTGATAGAATTTCTCTCGCTTGATTGCACCAACAAACAAGGCGTGTGGTGCAGCGATAGTGAAATAAAAATCGACAAAACTTCTTTCGTCATCAAAAATGGAGTAAAAACAAAGGAATTTTGGAACGGCAAAATTTCGTGCGCTAAAAAGCCTTTGCGCTTAAAGGTGCGAAATATCTGCGGCGATGAGAGCGTGGTGGAGTTTTGAAACTAGATATTTAAATTTAACCTATCAACAAATTCAACCTTTTTTATAGCTAGATTGATGAGTTTGTTTAAAAAACAATCTCTTAAATCGGCGTAGTTTGGATTGCTGTATTCTAAAAAGTTATTTAATAATTCTGCATAATATCCTTTTGCTTTCTCTTCTTTGGTTTGCATTTCTAAATCCATTTCATCATTTTCGCACGAGTCAATTAAAGTATATTCCATTTCATCATCGCTTTTACCAGTCGCCATAACAATGCCTTTGATAATGACTTGTTCTATATACTCAAAATCTCTCCATCTATCCACATAAATAGACGCAAACAAATCATTTTTGTTTGTCAATTTTGCGATAAGCTTTTGTGTGTCAGCTTGTCCCTTAATAAGTAAATTATACTCTTTTGGCAATTTCATTTTTACTATCAACAAAAAGGCGATAACTTCGACAAATATATTATCAATCATTTGTGTGGTGGCAAAAATAAGTTTCATTTTGGTAAAAATTTGTTCTATTTCTCGCAAACTCAAATCAAGCGAGCAAGCCAAAAATTTTATTAAAAATAATTTATAATCATCTTTGTCCCTTAATCCGCTATCTTGCAACACTTTATCTAATAAAAATTCATTATATAAATACTCACAAAATGAAAATATATCAATGTTTGTTAGCTCAAATTCCAAATCAACAAAACGCCTAAGATAATTATCTGTATCTATGGCGCCGTATTGTGATTTGATAGACTCGGCAAGCTGGTTTTTGTCGATACTTAACACAAAAATCAACTTTTCCACACCAAAAATGTGTTTTATCCTTTCTAAAAGCTCGATAGCATACAAAGGACGACACCTATCAAGCTCATCGACAAAAATAACAAAAGGCTTTGAGTCATCTATAATTTCAATGAGCTGTTTTAAAGACTCTTTAAATTTAACCATAAGCTCTTTATTTGCCGAGTGCTGCTCTATAAGCTCTTTTGTGCTTGACTCTATCAATGTGCCGATAGCCCTTTCAAAGCCTTCGTCAAAATTTAATGCGCCTGCTGTCATTCCGCTTAAAAAAGCTGGTAATGCTCTTTTAAGAATTTTTGCGCTACAATCCTTAATTTCGCTAAATTTTGTTTCAAATGTTTGCTTTTTTGTTTCATTTGAATTTTCGTTGATATATCGCCGAATTTCGCCTAAGATGGCTATTAGAGGTTCTTTTGAAAAGTCATCTTCCCACGCACTAAAATAAATGCTTTTAATGTCTTTTTCTTTTTGTAAATAAGCCTGCCACATTTTTACAAAGGTCGTTTTTCCGCAACCCCAACTGCCATTTATGCTTAAAGTCAGTGGTTCGTGTAAATTCTCAATCAAAGCAGATAAGTCCTCAATATAAGCTTGCCTACGCATTTTATCGTTTTTAAAAATGTCATCGTTGGGTATGTCTATCATTTTGTGTTTGCTTATGTATTGTTTAGCTGAATTTTTCATTGTTTTAGCCCTTTGGTTTGTTTTGATTGAGACTATTATAACATACAACATTATAAATTTATGACAAAGTTGATTTTCGCAAGATTTATTAAAAAAATTTCGCTATAATTAAGCTTTTGTAAGTGGAGAGAAAATGACTTGTTTATATCCTGGGACCTTTGACCCTATCACTAATGGGCATTTAGATGTTATCAAGCGGGCGTTGCGGCTCTTTGACAGAGTGGTGGTGGCTATCGCTAAAAACGAGCAAAAACGCCCATATTTTGACATAGCAAAGCGCAAAGAGCTAGCAAGTATCGCTACAAAGGCACTTTCAGGCGTAGAAGTCATCACTTTTGACACTTTGCTGGTGGATTTGGCAAGAGAGCTTAACATAAACACCGTGATTCGTGGGCTTCGTGCGGTAAGTGATTTTGAGTATGAGCTGCAACTTAACTACGCAAATAATGCGCTGTGGAAAGAGTTTGAGACGATTTTTTTAATGCCAAGCCTTGAAAATGCTTTCATTTCAAGCTCCATAGTGCGCTCAGTGAGCGAACACAACGGCGATGTGAGCAATCTCGTGCCAAAGGAAATTATCCCCTTTATGAAAGATAAAAAATGTATGTAGTCTTTGAGGGCATTGACGGAGTAGGCAAAAGCACGCAAATAGAGCTTTTAAAGCGTGAATTTAATGACGCTGTGTTTAGCTTTGAGCCGGGAGCGACAAAGCTAGGCGTATATTTGCGCGAACTTTTGCTTGAAAAAAGCGAAAAATTCAGCAAAAGAGCTGAAATTTTACTTTTTTTAGCCGACAGAGCCGAGCATTTTGAGCAAGTTTTGCGTGAAAATGCCAATAAACTCATCATTTGCGATAGAAGTTTTATTTCAGGCATAGCTTACGCGAACAATGCTTTTGATTTTGAAACACTTTTTGCTTTAAATGCCTTTGCTTTGGGCGAATTTTTTCCGCAAAAATGCGTTTTTTTAAGGGCTGATGAAGAGTTGATTCAAGAAAGGTTTGAAAAAAAGGGGCTTGACAAGATAGAAAAACGCGGGGCGGATTATTTTATGAGCGTGCAAAATGAGCTTGAAAAATGCCTAGAAATGCTTGAAAAAAAGATAAATTTAAGGGTGTTAAGGCTTAATGCGCGTGAAAATATCGAGCTTTTGCACCAAAAAATAAAGGAATTCATCGATGATTAGTGCTTTAAAGGGTATGAAAGATTTATTAAGCATTGAAGCAAGGCTTTATGAGCGCGTTATAAAGGCGTGTGAAAGCGTGGCGCGAAACTATGGCTTTGAATTCATAGCCACGCCACACCTTGAATTAAGCACACTTTTCAAGCGAAGCGTGGGCGAAAGTAGCGATATAGTCGGCAAAGAAATGTATGAGTTTATCGACAAGGGCGAAAACTCCGTGTGTTTGCGCCCTGAGGGAACGGCTGGTATCGTGCGCGCCTATATCGAGCATAAATTTGACAAAACGCAAAGCGTAAAACGCTGGTTTTATCACGGCTCAATGTTTCGTTATGAGCGCCCGCAAAAAGGGCGTTTGCGTGAGTTTCATCAATTTGGCGTTGAAAGTTTTGGCGTAAAAAGCGTGTTTGAGGACGCAACGCTGATTTTAATGCTCGCTCAAATCCTTGCAAAACTCGACATAAAGGCAAAATTAAAGCTCAACTCACTTGGCTGTGAAAAATGTCTGCCCGAATTTCGCGCGAAATTCCTTGAATTTGTAAGCGCAAAAAGCGATTTTTGCGAGGATTGCAAAAGGCGAAAAGAGCTTAACCCCATAAGAATGCTTGATTGTAAAAACGAGCATTGTCAAGGCTTGCTTGTAGGCGCACCTGCCTTGAAAGAATGCTTGTGCGCTGAGTGTCAAAGCGATTTTGAGAGCTTGCAAGGACTTTTAAGCGCAAATGGCGTGGAATTTGAGCTTGATGACAAGCTGGTGCGGGGCTTGGATTATTATTCTAAAACTGCCTTTGAATTTGAAAGCGATGAAATCGGCGCAAAAGCCGCTGTGGCTGGTGGTGGGCGATATGACAAGCTCATTTCTTATCTTGGCGGTAAAGAGGGCTTTGGCGTGGGCTTTGCCATAGGCGTAGAGCGGCTGATGGCGATTTTAGCGCAAAAAGAGCAAATTCAAAAGCGAAGTGGCGTTTATCTTTGCGCGCTTGATAGTGCTTTCATTACAAGGCTTTTCACCCTTGCAAACAGCTTACGACAAAGGCACAAGGTGCATTTAAGTTTCGAGGCAAAAAAGCTTGCAAAGCACCTGAATTTAGCTGATTTAAGCGGGGCAAAAATCTTTCTTTGTATGGGCGAAAACGAGGCAAAGGAAAACAAACTTTTTTACAAGGATTTGGAGAGCAAAGAAGAAAGGCAAATTGAGATAAAAGATTTGGAGAACGAGCTATGAAAGACTATGGTATCGACATTTGGGGCAGTGATAATTTCATCATCAAAAACGGCAAAATTTGCATAAATTTTGGCAAAAATCCCCCTCTCATTGACATAGTAAAATCCTTACGAGATGATGGCTACAAGGGTCCTTTGTTGCTGCGTTTTCCGCATCTCATACAAAAGCAAATTCAGCGCATTTACACGAAATTTGAGCGCGCGAAAAAAGAATTTGATTATAAAGGCTCTTTTAACGCCGTTTATCCGCTCAAAGTCAATCAATACCCCGGCTTTGTCAAAAATTTAGTGAATTTTGGCAAGGATTACAACTACGGGCTTGAAGCAGGCTCAAAGGCTGAGCTACTGCTTGCTATGGCTTATAACAACGACAACGCACCCATAACAGTCAATGGCTTTAAGGACAGAGAACTCATAAATATGGGCTTTATCGCAAAAGAAATGGGACACAACATAACGCTTACCATTGAGGGCTTAAACGAGCTTGAAAGCATTATAGAAACGGCAAAAACGCGCTTTAAACCAAAGCCAAACATAGGACTACGCGTCAGGCTTCACTCATCAGGCGTTGGCATTTGGGCAAAAAGCGGGGGCATAAATTCAAAATTTGGGCTTACTTCAACCGAACTCATTGAAGCCGTGCATTTGCTTAAAAAGAACGATTTGCTGACTAATTTTACGATGATACACTTTCATCTTGGTTCGCAAATCACTGAAATTCATCCACTTAAAAAGGCTTTGACTGAGGCTGGCAACATTTACACCGAGCTTCGCAAAATGGGCGCAAAAAATCTAAAAGCCATAAATTTAGGCGGAGGCTTAGCGGTAGAATACTCACAATTTAAAGACGAGCAAAGCCGCAACTACACTTTGAGCGAGTATGCAAACGATATGGTTTTCTTGCTTAAAAGCATAGCCGAGCAAAAAAAGGACATAGAACCAGACATTTTCATCGAAAGTGGGCGTTTTGTCGCGGCTCATCACGCCGTGCTTGTCGCGCCTGTTTTGGAGCTTTTTTCGCACGAATACACAGAAAGCAAGCTAGCCCTTAAAGACAAGGGTAACCCAAAGCTCATCGATGAGCTTTATGACTTGTTTAAGAGCATAAAAAGCTCAAACGCGCTTGAATATATGCACGATGGTATCGACCATTTGCAAAGCATTTTGACACTTTTTGATTTGGGTTATGTGGATTTGCAAGACCGCTCAAATGCTGAAATTTTAGTGCATTTGCTCATCAAAAAAGCGACAAAGCTACTTGGGGACACGCAAAATTCAGCGGATTTTTTAGCCTTGCAGGACGAAGTGCAAGAACGCTACCTTGTGAATTTCTCACTCTTTCAGTCAATGCCAGACTTTTGGGGCTTACAGCAAGGCTTTCCTATAATGCCCCTTACTCATTTAGACAAAAAGCCCACAAGAAGCGCGAGTATTTGGGACATAACCTGCGACAGCGATGGTGAAATAAGCTACTCAAAAAACAACCCTTTGACACTGCACGACATTGACTTGGACGAGGAAAACTATTTTTTAGGCTTTTTCTTGGTAGGTGCTTATCAAGAAGTGCTTGGAATGAAACACAATCTTTTTATGCACCCAACAGAAGCTAGCGTTTATATCGATGAAAAGGGCTATGAGATAAAAGACATTATAGAATCACAAAGCATTTTAGACACTTTGGACGATTTGGACTATGATGTGCGTGAGATTATGGACATACTCAACGAAAAAATCGCAAATTCAAAGCTCATCAACGAAAAGCAAAAAAAGCAAATTTTAGGCGAACTTTATCTTTTCTTAAACGACAATGGCTATCTTAAAAGTGTGGATGTGTGATGAGTTTTTGGAGCATTATAAAAGAGGACTTTGCGCAGCCTAAGTTGCAAGACCCAGCGTATCGCTCGGCTTTGGAGCTGTTTTTTAACTATCCGGGCGTTTGGGCTGTGGTGAATTACCGCTTTGCGCACTTTTTGCACGAACGCAAATGCAAAAGGCTTTCTCGTATCATCAGCGGGCTTTCGCAGTTTTTCACGGGGGTTGATTTGCACCCTGGCGCAAAGCTTGGCAGGCGCATTTTCATCGACCACGCAAATGGCGTTGTCATCGGACAAACGGCGGTTATAGAGGACGATGTGCTGATTTATCAAGGCGCGACTTTGGGCGCGACAAGCCTGCAAAAGGGCATCAAACGGCATCCTACCATCAAAAAAGGCGTGATTATCGGCTCTGGGGCAAAGGTGCTAGGCGACATAACCATAGGCGAAAACGCTAAAATCGGCTCAAACGCTGTTGTAGTAAAAAGCGTGCCTGCAAACTCCACAGCAGTGGGCATTCCCGCGCGTATCATCAAAAGCTGCGAGCCAAAGAATTTAAGAGACATTGACAAATACTGCGAGGAAAAATGCGCCGAACTTGAAAAGGCTTTCAAAGCCGAGCAGCTTGACAAGCTCAAAAAACTTGAAAAGAAAATCAAAAAGCTCGAAAAAGCCCTAAATTCAAGCAAATAAAAAAAATCTTAAATTTTCTTTAAGTTTATAAATTTTGCAAGGAAATTTAAATTTATGTTTTTTGCAACTTTTGCAGGCTTGTTTTTATGCGCAAATGAGGCAAAAATTCAAAAAATTTGTAAATTTTGGGTTTGAATTTAGCTTTTGAGAACACTTTTTGCTTGTAAAATTCAAATTTTACAAAAAGGGGAGATAAAAGCAAGCGCAAGAAGTGCTGGTTTTGTCGTTTTGGGTTTTCTCTTTGCTGTCATTCTGAGGGAGCGAAGCGACCGAAGAATCTTTGTCATTATTTTTGGATACTTCGCTGCGATCAGTAAGACAATGTAAAATAAATATTCTATTACACTCAATATGATAAGACAAATCAGTAGGCAAAATTTAGGGGGTTTTGTTTTGTGCTTTGTTTTTGTGGTAAAGTTTGCTTTGAATTTATAGTTTGCCACGCACGCAAGGTTTGCCTTTGATGGACGATTTTTCACACCTTGCTTTAAAATTTACGCAAATTTTGCCTTTTTAATTAAATTTTTAAGAATTTTTAGCTTAAATTTAGATTTGAGTTTGTCCGCCGAGTAGGGTGGTGTAAAAAAGCCTTGCAAAAGTAGGCTGAAACAGCTAAAAAGGCTAAAAAATCCAAAAAGCTAAAAAATGTTCAAAACTAAAAATAAGGCTAAAAAGGTTAAGAAAAAAGCTAGAAAAAAGTTAAAAAACTAAAAATTAAGGTTAAACACAAAAACTAAAAAAGGCATAAAAAACTAAAATAAGGCATTAAGAAAAAACTAAAAAAGCTAAAAACACTAAAAAGGGCTAAATTTGAATTCAAAATTTTCTAAAATCGGTTTCGTGCTGGCTGTGGCTGGGTCGGCTGTGGGGCTTGGTAATGCGTGGAAATTTCCCACGCTTGTGGGACAAAATGGCGGTTCGGCTTTTGTGCTGATTTATTTGCTGCTGACTTTGGGCGTGGGCTTTGTCATCTTTTTGGCTGAGCTTTCTATCGGCAAGCTGAGCGAAAAAGACCCTGTCAATGCCTACAAAAGCCTTGCGCCTACGCACAAACGCGCTTGGAGCTTGGCTGGCTGGGCGATGATAGGCGCGATTATCATTGTGAGCTTTTACAGCGTGGTTATCGGCTGGATAGTGCGCTATTTTGTCGTCTCTTTTGGCGAGCTGCCCGCCGACATAGCCCAAAGCAAGCAGGCTTTCGAGCATTTGCTTACGCAAGAAGTCCTTGTGCAAATGCTTTGCTTCGCCTTTGTCTTTTTGTTTGTCTTTTGGGTAGTGAGTAAGGGCATAAAAAGCGGCATAGAACGCCTAAATGTCTATATGATGCCCACGCTTTTTGTGCTGCTGTGCCTTATGTTAGGCTATGCGGCGTTTATGGACGGCTTTTTTGACGCTGTGCGCTTTTTGTTTGTGCCAAATTTCAGCGCACTTAGCCTTGACTCCATACTTTCCGCACTTGGACTTGCGTTTTTTAGCCTGTCTTTGGGCGTTGGGACGATTATCACTTACTCAGCAAGCCTGCCTGAGCGCACAAATTTCATCGCTAGCACGATTTATATCATCATCATAAACATACTCATCGGGCTGATGATGGGGCTTATCGTTTTTACCTTTATCTTTGAATTTGGCGCAGACCCGACACAGCAAGGACCGGGGCTGATTTTTGTATCTTTGATGACTTTGTTTGCAAAGCTTGGCGTTGTCGGCAATGTCCTTGCCGCCGTGTTTTTCTTGTCGCTTTTTTTCGCGGGCATTACGAGCGCGGTGTCGATGATAGAGCCTTTTACATTTTATCTTATCAACACCTTTGAATTTAGCCGCCGCAAAGCCCTTTTTTACATAGGTTTGGTGGTTTTTGCGCTCGGCACTTTGTGCGTGCTTTCTTTCATCAGCGCGACTAGCGGGGCTTTGACACTCTTTGGCAAGAGCTTTTTTGACTGCCTTGATTATCTTTCATCAAATATCATAATGCCTATCAGTGGCATTTGCGCGGCGATTTTCGTGGGCTTTGTGCTGAAAAAACAGGCTTTGCAAATCCTTTTTGCGCCTTATATGAGCGGAATTTGGTTTGAAATTTGGTATTTTTTCTTGCGTTTCATCGCTCCCTTTGCCATCGTTTTAGTGGCTTTAAATCAGCTTTTTCCGCAAATTTTGGCTAGATTTTTGGCTATTTTTGGAGTGTGAGTTTTGCATTTAAAATTTAGCTTTTTGCGTGAATTTTTGTCTCAAAATGGCTTAAAATTCAGCTTTTTGGTAGGATTTTAAAGAAAGTAGGGCGGTAAAATGGCATTTGGGCTAAATTTAAGGGCGATAAACGGCGTTTGTAACGCACAAAGCCACAGACACGCAAAAAACGCACAAGGCACGCAAAACGCAAAACGCTTTTAAAAATGAAAAGGAAAAAGATGGCATTAAGCACACAAGGCACGCAAAGCGTTAAACGCATAAAAAACACGCAAAGCGCAAAACACACATAAAGCGAGCAAAGATGAGAGTACATTTTTCTAAAATCGGTTTTATCCTAGCCGTGGCGGGCGGGGCTGTGGGGCTTGGCAATGCGTGGAAATTCCCCACGCTCACGGCGCAAAATGGCGGTTTTGCCTTTGTGTTGCTCTATCTTGCCTTTACGCTTACTATCGGGCTGAGCGTGTTTTTCGCTGAAATCGCGCTTGGGCGTTTGAGCCGTGCGGATTTGGCGAGTGCTTATGAGAATTTAGCCCTTTCGCACAAAAAGCAGTGGAAAAACGCTGGTGTTTTTATGCTTGGCGGGGTTTTTGTGCTGTCATTTTACCTGATGATAATGGGTTGGGTGCTTAAATATATGGTGTTTAGCCTATTTGCCTTGCCCCAAAGCGTGCAAAGTGCTGGTGAGAGCTTTACCGCGCTTGTGAGCGATGAATTTGCGCTTTCGCTTGGCTTTTATTTGGCGAGCTTTTTTCTCACGCTTTTTGTCGTTTCAAAGGGGCTTATCAAGGGCATTGAACGGCTCAATCTCATCATAATGCCGACACTTTTTATAATGCTCGTGCTGTTGCTTGGCTTTTGTATGAGCTTTGAAAAGGGCTTTTCATCGGCATTTGTTTATCTTTTTGAGCCGAATTTCGCTAAATTTACGCTCAAATCCGTGCTTGAAGCGCTCGGACTTTCGCTTTTTACGCTTTGTCTTGGGGTTGGCTGTATCGTAACCTACGCCGCATCGCTAAATTCACGCACAAATTTCGTCCAAAGCACCCTTTTTATCGTGCTTATCAACATAGTGATTTCGCTGATGATGTCCTTAATCGTGCTTACCTTTATCTTTGAATTTGACGCCGACCCGCAAACACAAGGTGCGGGGCTTGTTTTCGTTTCGCTGATGAGCCTTTTTGCGAATTTTGGCGGACTTGGGAATTTTTTGGCTTTTTATTTTTTTCTCGCGCTTTTTTTCGCGGGCATTACAAGTGCGGTGTCGATGATAGAACCGCTTGTGTTTTATCTCACCACGCGACACGGCTTTTCGCGGCTAAAAGCCCTTTGTTTCATCGGGGTTTTTGTGCTATTTTTGGGCGTTTTGTGCCTTTTGTCCTTAAACGCAAACTTCGCGCGAGGCTTAAATTTCGGCGGTAAGAGCTTTTTTGAGCTGCTTGATTTTTTCGCTTCAAATATCATCTTGCCTTTGGGCGTCTTTGTGAGCGCCATTTTCGTGGGCTTTTTCGTGGATACTAAACGCCTATACAAGCTCTTTTCGCGCTTTATGAGCAAAAAAGCCTTCAAAGTGTGGCTGTTTAGCCTGCGTTTCATCTGCCCCTTGCTCATACTCGCCGTAGCGGTGTATCAGCTTTTTTGAATTTAAGCCTTTATTTTTAAGCGTAAAATTTAAAACGCGATTTTTCAAGGGCGTAAATTTAGCCTTTTAGCGCACTTTTGCAAGGCATCAAAAAAATAATCAATGTCGCTTAAATCGTGCGTGTAGTGAAAACTCGCCCTAAGCCAGCCCGGTTTTTGCTTTAAGGGCGCATTGTCCTTTAAGCCCAGCAAGTCGTGTCCATAAGGTCCAGCGCAAGCACAACCCGCTCTTGTTTCGATTTTATGGCTTTTGCTAAGGTGAAAAGCTAAGTCAAATGGCGAAATCCCCGCAAGATTAAAGGCAAAAATCGGCAAGCGGTTCGTCAAATTCGCCGCGTAAAGTGTCAAAGCGTTTGAATTTTGCGCGTTAAATTCAGCCACTTTTTTAAAAAAATACTCTTTCAAAAGCTCTTCTTGCCTTTCTATCGCCGCTACGCCTATGCTGTCCTTTACCTTAAAGGCAAGGCTAGCGCGGATAAGCTGTAAAATAGGCGGTGTGCCAGCTTCTTCAAGCCGCTCGAAATCACAAAGATAATCCACGCTCGTGCGTGAGACATAGCCCACAGTGCCGCCAGCCGCAAAGCTTGGCTTGTCGCCCAACAAGCTCTTTTTTATCGCTAAAAGTCCGCACGAACCCACGCCGCCTAAAAGTTTGTGTGAGCTGATAAACAAGGCATCATAATGCTTGCAGGCTATGTTTTTGTAGGGGATAAAACTTGACGCGTCAAAGGCAACTAGGGCGTTGTGCTTGCGAAAAAGCGCGCAAAGCCTTTCATAATCGCTCAAAATGCCCGTTACATTTGACGCAAGCGTGAAGCTAGCGATGATTTGGCGCGTTTTGTCAGCCTTTCTCGCCTGCTCTAATAAATTTTGCAAAAATTCAAAGTCGATTTCGCCCTTTTCATCAAGCGGCACGCGCACGCACTCACAAAGCCCTTCGCGAAATGAAAGCTCGTTAGAATGATGCTCATAAGGACTGATGATGACTAAGGGCAAGTTTTTAGGCTGAATTTTAGGGATAAATTTAGCTCTTAACTTTGGCGGGGCGTAAATTCCTAGTAATTCTTGGAATTTTTTTATCGCCGCTGATGAGCCAGCCCCGCAGGCAATAAGCGCGAATTCATCGCTTAAATTCAGGCTTTTTTTGATATAAGCCCTTGCATCTTCATAATGCTTTTGCGTGGCAAAGGAATTTAGCGAGCTATCAGAATGCGTATTTGCGTAGCTTAAAAGCACTTTTTTTATGGCTTTTTCCACGCTTTTAAGCCCCAGCGCACTTGCGGTAAAGTCAAAATACCGCACGCCTTTTTTTAGGATAATGTCGCTTTTTAAATCATCAATTTGCATTTTCAAAGAAGCCTTGAAAGAAATTTTTGCTACAATTATACATAAAATTCAAAAACAAAGGAAAAATCATCACATTTAGCGAATTTGGCACAAGCTATGTCTGCGATGACATAGAGCAGCTTTTTGACTTGTATAGCGTTTTTGACGGCTTTAAGGGCTTTGAGCCTTGTGCGGATTTAGCGGCGAGCATAAGGCAAAATTTACTCTTGCCTTATGATGAGATAGCGCAAAATTTGAGCTTTGACAAGGATACGAATTTCGCTCTTTATTTGCTTGCTAAAAACAACCGCAAACGCTACTCCATAAACCGCAAAATAGGACATTTCAAGGCGCAAAGTATCATCAACTCTTTGCTCAATGCTGGAATTTTAAGCCTTGAAAAGAGCAAAGAGCAAAAACCAAAGCGTTTAAAGGGACAAAAGCTCAAAAAGCACCTAAAAAACTACACTATACAAGATAAAATCCTTTTCAAAGACCATTTTACGCGCTTTTTCTTTCGCTTTTTAAAGCCAAATGAAGCACTCATCAAAGCTGGCGAGTTTGATAAGGTTTTAGAGCTTATATTTAGCGAGTTTGAGCATTATCAAAGCCTGTGTTTTGAGCTTTTGTCAAAGGAATTTTTGCAGAAAAAATTCGAGCTTGAAAGCGTGTCGAGTTTCTGGCACAGGGACATTGAAGTGGATTTATACTATAAAGATAGCGAATTTTGCTTTATGGGCGAAGTGAAATTCAAAAATCGCAAGATTTGCAAAAATATCTTTCATCTTTTGCAAAACAAGGCAAAAGCCCTTGACATAAAGCCAGACTTTTATATCATCTTTTCAAAAAGCGGTTTTTCAAACGAATTTGCGCGCAAAAAAGAACGGAATTTGCTTTTGTTTGATATAAATGACTGCAAAGAACTGATTTAAGGATTTAAAATGAACGATGAAAGCCTAAAAAACCTTGATTTTACCAACAAAGAAACGCTAGAAGCCCTGATAGAACAAACTTATGTCATAGAAAACGAGTATAATGCCCTAAAAGAGAGCTTTGCGAGCTTGCAACAGATGATGAGCGAGATTGTCGAAGTGCTGCCAAATGCGCTGTGGGTGCTTAACAAGGACAAGAGCATACATTTGCAAAACCAGCTTGGCAAGGAAAATGACGAGCTTTTGGGGGCGATTGATTTAAGCAAAGCGCACTATGAGCTTGAATTTAAGGGGCGTTTTTTTGTGGTGAAAAACATTTCTTATGGCGATAAATTCATCATACAAGCCACCGACATAAGTGCTGAAAAGCGAAACGAACGGCTTGCGAGTATGGGAAGCGTGGCAGCGCACCTTGCCCACGAGATACGAAACCCCATAGGCTCTATATCTTTGCTTGTATCGACTTTGTATGAGCGCAGCGAGCTGAAAAACAAGCACATAGTGCTGGAAATGCAAAAGGCGATTTCGCGCGTGGAACGCATAGTAAATTCAACCCTGCTTTTCACAAAGGGCGTGCATATCAACGCCGCGCCCTTTAAGCTGAGCGAACTCAAAGACGAGTGCGAAGCTGTGGTGAATTCTTACAATTTCAACGCTAAAATCGACTTTGAATTTGACTTTTTGGATTTAGAGTTAAATGCGGACAAAGCCTTGCTGAGCCTTGTTTTGCAAAATCTCATCTACAACGGCATTGATGCTATCGAAGAAAAAGAAGCTGATTTTGGCAAGGTTTGCATAAAAACGAGCGTGGAAAATGCGAAAATTTGGGTAAAAGTGTATGATGATGGCAAGGAAATCGCCGATGAAAAGGCTGTTTTTGAAGCCTTTAAAACGACAAAGCTCAAAGGCAACGGGCTTGGACTGAGCTTGTCAAAAGAAATCATAAACGCGCACGGCGGTGAGCTGAATTTCAGCAAAGAACCAAAGTGCTTTTATTTTGCCTTGCCTTTGTCAAAGGCTTGTTAAACGCTTGAAAAAGGCTTAATAAAGACTTAACAAAGGCGTGAAATGCTTAAATTTAGGCGAAATTTAGCTTTTTGTTTGCACGAAAAGGCGTGAAATTTGCGCGAAAACGCACAAAATGCTTAAATTTAAGGGCGAATTTGGGTTTTCTTAAAGAAAAATAATTAAGCGAAATTTAAGATATTTTTATAAGCCTTTTTAAATTTTTATTTGCAAAAAAGCAAAAATTTGCCCTAAATTTCACTCACTCCACTTTGATAAAAAGCTTAAATTCATCTAAAAATTCGCACCCAAGCAAATTTTCATCAAGGCTTTATGGCGTTTTTGCATACTTATCCACAGCGATATTTCGTAAAATCTTGTAAATTTTATCACTTTCATCTTCGCTTAAATGAAAGCCAAATTTATCCTCCAACTCCCAAATGCTATCTTCTAGCTTTGTTTCTACCTCGTTTTTAACCTCTATGCTATCAAACCATTGCGGTTTTTTGCAAAAGCTCATATAAAGTTCATCGGCTTTTAGGCTCAAATTTACGATGATTTTTTCAAATTCATCTTTTGCTAAATTTTTAAGCACGCCACCAAAAAGCTCGCACAGGTTATCATAAAAGGCGATTAGGCTGTCTTTTTGTGCGATTTCTTTGGGGTAGGATTCTTTTGCGTTTATGGTTTGTTGGAGCAGTTTTTCGTGCGTTTGCCTCGCTAAATTCAGCTTTTGCTCGTCATTTATGCGTTTGTTTTTGTAATCTTGCAAGATTTTCTCAATCTGCGCCGCCAAACTCTTATAAAAAGCGGGATTTGTCTCTACCTTTTCTTGTATCGCCGATGAAATGGCACTCAGCAAGCTGTCCGCCCTTGCTCTTAAATTCTCTACTCCAAGCAAATGCGACACCTGCTTTTCAAAGTCATCATCAAAGATATTTGGGATAGCCCCAAGTGTGTTTATCTCGTTTGCATTCACAAAGCTATCAAGCAGTTTTTGCATTTGCGCTTCAAATTCGCCAAAATCACAAGCCTCGCAAAACCGCAACTGCACTTCCTTGCGTAGCTCGTTGTAAAATTTCAGCCTTGCTTTAAATTCGGCTATTTCACGCTCACTTAACACCTCTTCTATGCACTCGCTACCCAAAGACAGAGCAAATTTGTTTGAAAATTCACAAAGAATTTCCTTAAATTTAGCCCTTTTTTCAGTATCTTGCAAAAGCGTTATGTAACTTTCTTTGTCATTTTTCTTTGCCCCAGCAAAAAGCTCATTTAAGCTCTCATAAGCATTTTTTGCCTCTTGTATCGCCTTTTTTATGTCTATGACAGCATTTGTTAAATCTTCTTCATCGAAGCCATTAAGCGGAGCATAATCATTCAAAGCCTTATCCAAATGCCCAAGCAAGCCACGATAATCAATGATAATCCCGCTATCTTTGCCCTCACAAAGCCGATTTACCCTTGCGATAGCTTGCAAGAGATTATGCTCTTTTAGGCTTTTGTCGATATACAGCACCTTTGCGCGCGGTGCGTCAAAGCCTGTGAGCAGTTTATCGACCACGATGAGCAAATCCACTTCATCGCCGTTTATAAATTCATCTTTGATATGTTTAATATATCTTTCCTCATCGCTTGCGTATTGTGCGACCACAGCTTTCCACTTTTCTATGATATAGCTTTTTCTTTCACTCTCAAAGCCCTCTTGCTCGTTGCTTGAAATGATAGGCGCGGTTTTTAAATCCATACATTCTTTAAAAATTTCATAGTAGCGCATCGCCTCGTATTTGGAATTTGTCGCTAAAATCCCCTTAAATCCAAGCCCTTGCAAATTTTGCTTAAAATGCTCGCTTATGTCTAGCGCGATTAAAAACAAGCGATTTTCACTTGAAGCGATTTTTTGAAATTTCGCCCATTTGCGCTTTAAATCCACCTTTTGCTCAGCTGTGAGCTTTCTTGCGATAGCGTCAAAACGCTTATCCAAAGCGTTTTTGTCGTTTATGTCTTGATTGACAAACCTATTTTCATACCTTAACGGCACTATGGCTTTATCATTTATCGCTTGTTGTATGGTGTAGCGATGAATTTCCCCGCCAAATTTCGCAAAGCTGTTTTTCTCGCTTTTCATCAAAGGCGTGCCTGTAAAGCCTATGTAGCAAGCATTTGGCAAAGCCTTTTTCATCGCTCTGTGGAGTTCTCCGCTTTGCGTGCGGTGCGATTCATCGACAAGCACGAAAATGTCAGTATTTGCGTAAAAGCTATCACTTGCGCTTTTTTTCACGCCTTTGAGCCTTTCAAATTTATGCACGAGCGTGCTTATCACGCTTGCGCCGCTTTTTAGCTTGTCAAGCAAATCCTTTGAGCTTTTTGCTTGGGCGACTTTGATTTGCGTGTTTTCAAAAGTGCCTTTGATTTGCTCGTCTAAATCTATCCTGTCGCTTACTACGATGATTTTACTTTGTGGAAATTTAGCTTGCAGTAGCCTTGTAAGCATTATCATCGTAAGGCTTTTGCCGCTGCCTTGTGTGTGCCAGATTAAACCGCCTTTGCGTTTGCCATCATTTAGATTTTCTACACGCGCTAAAATGCACTCTATCGCAAAAAACTGCTGATAACGACACACTTTTTTCAAACCCTTATCAAAAAGCACATAATGCTTCACAAGGCGCAAAAGCCGCTCTTTGTCGCACAAGGCAACAAGCATTTCATCGCATTTTGTGGGCGTTCGTGGCGCGATGAGTTTTTGAATTTTTTGCCTTAAATTCTCATCTTCTTCGCGCCACAAGCTATAAAATTTATTAGGCGTTTTCACCGTGCCGTATTTTGTGTCATAGCTTGCCGCTATACAAAGCTGCACGCTTGCAAAAAGCTGCGCTATTTCGCTATCTTGCTGATACATTTCAAGCTGTTTTATGCCAAATTCATAGCTACGAGATGACTTTTTTAGCTCGATGATTACAAACGGAATTCCGTTGATAAACAGCACCAAATCAGCTCGCCTATGCTCTTTATCCTTATCAACCTTGCACCGCCGCACGCTGAATTCATCACTTATGCTAAAAGTGTTGTTTTCAATGTTTTCAAAGTCTATGTATCGTAGCGAAAAGCTTTTTTTAATGCCATTTATATTTTCCTCAAAACTTGCCCCAAGCTTGAATTTATCGCTTAATTTTTCATTTATTTTTAAAAGCCCGCTGTTTGAGATTTGCTGTGATGAAATTTCTAGCTCATTTATCGCTTTTTCTATGTTTGCAGGGCTAAAAGTATGCCTTTGCCCCTTAATCTCAAAGCTATTAAGCGCGTTTAGCCTTTCTTGCAAAATCTCACGCAAAAGCACCTTGCTTGTGTCATTGCCCCGCATTGTAAGCGCATTTTCACGCGAGATATACTCATAGCCCATAGCCTTAAAAAGCTCTATACACTGCCTTTGCAAAGCATTTTCGCTTACGTCTATCATAGCAAAACCTCCCAATGCCCACTTTTAGCGTTGCCTACTCGTTTGATAAGCCCTTGTTTTTTAAGGTTTTTGATGTTATTTTCTATTGCTGTGGTGCTTATATCAAGCTCTTTGGCAAGAGTTGTGATTGAGATTGTAGGGTTTTTTACCATAAGGGCTATGATATTTTTTTGCCCATCACCCAACTTATCACCCAACTTATCACCCAACTTATCACCCAACCCCATTTCTATTTTTTCATTAAAGACAAATTCTACCCAAAGCCCATTTTGCCATTTAAAACTAGGAACGATACCGTTAAATTTTCGAGACTCATCGATGATTTTTTCTATTCCTCGCCCCCAAGATTCTATATATCCAGCTAAGAAAAATGGATAAGCTATGCTTGGATTATAGGGCTGTGATGAGTGTTTTTGTAAAAGCGTTTCTATGCTCCAATGTGGCGGCAAATCCCCAGCATTCCATATCATCAATCTATCTTTATACACGCTTATTTGTATGTCAAATTCCGAAGCATAGTCCTTATGCACCACAGCATTTGTAAGAGCCTCTCTAAATGCCAGCTCAGACACAGCGTATCGTTCGATTCTTTGCACGCCTTGATAAGAAATCATCGCTTTTAGATACTTGCTGAAAATCAGCTCCATTGTTTTATCCACTTGTTCAAACAAGTTTCCACCGACAATATCTTGGTAAGATAGCTCACTATTTGACTTAAAAAAGCCTATTTTTATGTGGCTTCCCGTGATATATTTTTGCGGTTCTTTGGCAAAAAGTAGCGTAGCGGCTTGTTTAAGATACTTGCCATCTTTTAAGTGTAGCTTTTCTATCAGCATTTCATCGCTTTCATTGATGAGTTCGTCATTTATCCTTTGCCTTTTGGCTACCTTTTCTCTAAAAGCCTCAAATGCAAATTTATCCAAATCCTCAAATTTCAAATTCATATTTGGCACGCTGTCCCACTTTTTGCCTTGTTTAGCGAGCAAAAACTGACTGAGTGCGTTGCCTTTTAGCTCTTGCACACTACTGCCACTACGGACAAAATACTCTCCCTTATAGCTCACAGGGTAAGGATAATGCTCCACGCTTATGGCTAGATACTCTTTATCGTTTTCATTGTATAAATTCACGCTTGGCACTACACCCAGCAAGCTTTGGATTTTATTTGGGATTATAACAAGTAAATCTTTGGCGTTTTTTACACCCACCACTTCGCCATTATCATCGCGTCCCACATAGAGCGTTCCGCCATCGCCATTCGCAAACGCACTTATCCACTTGACATACTCATCTTTCCAAACACGCTTAAATTCTACGCTTTGAGTTTCTTTACTCTGTGGCATCATCATCTCCAAATTCAAACAAGCTTCTCTCTTGAGATTTTGCAATCCTTTTGTCCTTTTTGTGTCCAGCGTTCGTTTTTAGGGTAATATCCTTTTTTATTATTTCATAAACTTCCGCTACACGATAGCTTGTTTTTTTGGTTTTTTCACCAAATTCATCGTAAGTATTTTTTATTTCTAATCTACTGATAATGGTAGAGCCATTTTCAAAATTATACTTCTTCTCTATCACTGATTTTTTGAAGTCATCGTCCCCCATACTAAAATCTATATTTTCACCCTTATAAATTCCTTTCCATTTGAATGTATCCTTTTTTAAAACAGGCGATATTATTTCTATACTCGCCTCATCATCAATCACTGTATCATTGTTTGTGTCAAGTATAAAATTACTAAAATTATTTCTACTGACGACTTCTTCGGTTACTTGGCTATTTCGATAATCTATATATCCTATTTTTGCAATCTTATTATATTGTTTTGCCTTTTTGTAGAGAGTTGATAATAGTCTCCTTATTTTGATATTTTCATCTAATGCGATACTTAACTCTTGTAGTTTTTGTTTTTCTGTCTCATTTTTAATTTTATATGTTTCTATTTGTAGTTTTTTTAGTTCATTGTCAAGTTTATCTTTTTTATGTTTTCCTGTAAGATAGTGTATAATGATTGTATTTATAGCTGGTGCTAGAAGTGCTATACTCGCCACAACAGCATCTTTTACATCGATATTCACTAGTAGAAAATCAATGATACCACCCTCTTCACGGGCTTGACTTTCTATTTTGACTTCCGCACCTAAAATTCGAGCTATTTCAGCAATAATATCTAGGTAATTTTTCTCCATTTGGTTTCTAATAACAGCATTCATCGAGTGCGAATCATCATCAAAATAGTAATGAATGCCTAAATATTGTGTTTGAATTTCTTGGTTATTTTCGCTCATACTTTATCCTTTCTTTTTACCAAATGATTTATTTTATCATAATTTTTGTTACTTTAAAAAAACTTTCTAGCATTTTACTCTCACTTCTCCGTTTAAAAGTCTTTGCATAAGTCCCCTTTTTTGCATTTTAAGGCATTGAAATTTGGATTTTAAAAGCTCTATTTCTTTGTCGCACGCACTCAACACTTGTGCTATTTTCTTTTGCTCGGTGAGTGTAGGACATACAAAAGGCATATCAAGTAAAAATTTAAAATGTCTATTATATCCTGTATTTGGTATTTTTTTTATTTGTAATTGATAATAAAAAAATCGGTCGTTAAATTCGTCTTTTGTTCTCAATAATTGAACACCATCAGCCCCTACAATAAAATCAAAATCAATAAATTTTAATTCTCTTGTGTGGTCTCCAAAAACTATAACACTAGAATTTTTAAAAACTTTGCTTTCATTATTAGAATAGCCTATAATGGCAGTTTGTCCTTGGTCAATAACGGGATATTTTCCATTTAATTGATATTCTTTTGTTTGTATTTGATATTTTTTGCTCGGTATCCTAATAAATATGTCATTAAAGCGAAATTCTTGCCATTTGTCCGTAAATTCAGCAAAACGCAAGGATTGTTTAGCCTTGCTATTTTTTTCTGTCATTGCGAGATTTGACGCAGTCAAATCGTGGCAATCCAAAACTTTATCGTCATTGCGATTGTTCTCTATGTGAGAATACCCCACCCCAACCCCTCCCGCAAGGGGAGGGGCTTTTGTGTCGTGGTGGCTCTTTTGTTCCCCCTCCCTTGCGGAGGGGGTTAGGGGGGTAGGTGGGGTGAGAAGCCTTTGCATAAGGGCTTTTTTGCGTTTTGTTTTCGCCTCAATCAAAGACTTTAAAACACTTATACCTTTGTCCCACACGCCTAAAATTTGAGCGATTTTTTCTTGCTCGGCAAGCGGCGGCAGGGGGATTTGGAGATGTGAAATCATAGGTATTGTTAATTGTGGAATTCCTGCATTTGTAGATTCTATATCAATAGAATCAATATAGTGTTTTAAGAAATCAATAATTACTAACGGATTTGGCAATACAACAATAAGCCTTACTATCGGAAAAAATGGCTCGGTGTGCAATATACAATGTCCGATAGTGCCACGAGCCGAAATTGTAATGCAAGGTTTATCTATTTTAGCTTTATTTGTATAGCCATAAAGTGCATTAACGCCGATTCCGTTGCTAAAAATAGGAATTTGGTATTGTGCTGTTTTAAGTTTTGAAAAATGTTCTTTTGGAGCATCACCACCTGCAAACAATTCACAAATATCCCCCAAACGCACCACTTCCCATTCTTGTGGCAAAATACCTAACGAAGTTTGCTTGTAGCCTTGCTTTATGCTTTGGGTTTCACCCACCCCCAAACCCCCTCCGCAAGGGAGGGGGCTTTTTTGTATGTTTTCGCTCATTTTTCGCCTTTTTGTGTATCTTTAAGCCTTTTTATACTTTTATCAAAGTCTGATTCTATCTTTTGGGTTTTGTTAAAAATTT
>OIZX01000180.1_pt1 | contig 50159 bp, 45 predicted proteins | sample 1588621 | NCBI WGS metagenome assembly OIZX01 (sample SAMN03283276) | human gut metagenome | biome: human-associated habitat; material: feces | host: Homo sapiens | place: Peru | collected 2012 | reverse complement strand
ATATATGAAGCTTATTTTAAGAATGAATTATTAAATATAAATGAAACTGGTGAAAATAATGCAACAGTATATACTCCATCAACAATAGGAGAACTATATTATGAAGGCAAAAATTCAAACTTCTCTGAAAAATATGAATATACAAATGGAACACAAAATGCACAAACATTTTTTGCTTGGGTAGAAGCAGATTCAGAAGGAAATTATATATATTATAAAGATTCTAGTTATACAGAAAAATATGAAGAAAATGATTCTAATAAAGAAAATGGATATTTAAGAAAATTTGATGTATATGATGAAATTCCAGGAAAAATACATTATTTAAAAGCAATGTGGCAAAAAGCAAATGTAGTGTTTGTTTCAGGAAGTAAAGGAAATGATAATAATAATGGTTTATCAACAGGAACAGCAGTAAAGACAATAGAAAAAGCATTAGAAAAATTATCTTTAAGTGGAACTACAAAAACAAATTATATAGTTGTTACAGATGAAGTAACATTAAATAATACAATAAATAAAAATGTTACAATAACAAGTTTATATGGTGGAAAAGATTATCAACATACAAATAATGCAAAATTAAAAATATCTTCAAATATAAACTTACAAGCAGATGTTGTATTTGATAATATTAAAATTGACTCAGAGTCATCAACAATTAGTAATGGAAAGCAAATATTAGCAAATGAAAACTTTACAAACTTATTGATAGGAAATTATCATAATATAACACTAGGAAGAAGAATAAGTTCATCAAATGGAAAATATTCTTTTGGAGCAGTAATTGGTGGAAACTATAAAACAGAAAGCAACAAAGGTGAAATTGGTAGAAATAAAATAATAATAGAAAGTGGAACATATAATGATATTATTGTTGGAAGCAGTATAAGTGAAAGCAATAAAACATCAAATTCAAAATATGTAACAACAACATTACAAATAGGATCAAAGAAAGATGGAACAAAAGCACAAAATACAAAATTAACAATTAATGGATATTTAATGCTAGGACAAAATGAAACAAATTGTTATTCATATGATGCTGTAGAAAATGATAATTATACAAATATGTATTCAAAAAATTATGCAACTATAGAATTACATAGTGGAACATTTACAGGAAACAATTTATATAGTAATTCTAGTGAAAATTCGGCAATATATTTAAGAAGTATAAATAGTACAACAGAAGGAAAAGTATTATTTAAGATGTATGGTGGACAAGTAAATGGAAACATATATGCAGGAGCTAGAACAATAAATAGTAATACAGATGAAGTTGTTACAAATATGTATTTTTACGGAGGAAATATTATTTCACCAAATGGAGGAATATTTGGACAAGGTGCAAACGAAAGCTTTTATGGAGGCTCAAGAATAACACTAACAGGTATTACACAAATAAATGGAAGTGTATATGGAGGCTCAAATGTAACTATAGATGGTAAAGGAAATGGTACAGCAAATACAGAAATTAATGTAACAGGAAGTTCTGTAAAAATATCAGGAAATATATATGGAGGAAGTAAATATTCTCAAAATACTGAAAATGAAGTAACAGGAATTATAAATGGTAATACAAATATAAACATAGCTGGAACAATAGATACAAATGTATATGGTGGAGGATATAATGCTCAAGTATCAGATTCTACAAATATAAATATATCAGGAACACTAACAGGAGATTTATTTGGAGGAGCTTATCAATCATATGTAAAACAAAGTACAAATATTATTACAACAGGTAATTTATATGGTAATATATATGGTGGAGGAGAAAATACATCAAATGGAACATCAGGAGTAGGATATAAACAAAATTCAGAATTTATCTCAGGAATAATTAATATAAATATTAAAACTGGAACAATAGGCAATAAAAATACATCTAATAATATATATGGAGGAAGTAAAAATCAAAATAATATAGACACAGACAAATTTGAAGAAAACTCATATATTACGATAGGTTCAACAGAAGGAAGCCCAATAATATATAATACAATTTATGGTGGAGGAATTAATGATAAATTAAATTCAACTAACATAGAAGTTATTGGAAATAATAGAAATTCATATTTAAAAATATATGGAGCATCTAATGCAAACAGTGTAATTAAAACATCAAATATAACAACAAATGGAGGTTATATTGCAGAAATATATGGAAGTGGAAATACAGTTGGAAGTGTAGATACAACAAATATCACATTAGATAGAAGCACTGTTCAAAATGTATATGGAGCAGGAAATAGAAATTCAGCCAAAATAACTAATATTATAGCAAAATCTGGAAACATAACAAATATATATGGTGGAGGTAAAGACTTAGATACAGCTATAGAAAATACTAATATTTCTGTTTTGAATGGAAATATAACAAATATATATGGTGCAGGATTAAATAATGGAGCTGGAAGAACAAATATTAATGTAAATGCATCAACAAGAACTTCAAGAATTACAAATATTTATGGAGGAGCAAAAGATTCAGGAAATGTAAATGAAACAAATGTAAATATATTGAATGGATCAGTTAATAATGTATATGGTGGAAATCAAAATGGTGGATATACTATAAATTCAAAAGTAAATATACAAAAAAAAGCAGAAGTAAAAAATAAATTATTTGCAGGAGGACAAAACTCTGATATAGGAACATCAGGTACAAATGGAAATGCAATATTAAACATAACAGGTGGAACAATTTCTTGTGATGTAAATGGAGGTTCTGATTTAGGAAAAGTATATGGAAATACATTTGTAAATATAGGAAAAGAAGTTGCTCAAATAGAGGCAGAAAAAATCAATAGTGGAAATATAAACATACAGGGAGATATTTTTGGAGGAGGAACATCAGAATATTCTCAATATAAACTACAATATGATAATTCACAAACAAGTGAATACAATTTTGACAAAGTAACTTCTGTAGAAGGAAATTCAAATATAAATATTGACGGAAAATCAACAATAACATTTGCAAACAATATATATGGAACAGGAAATGCCTCTACATATTCTGGAACATCAAATATTACAATTGAAAACTTTGGAATACAGAAAAATGTAAAAGAAATAAAATCAATTCAAAGAGCAAGCAATTTATATATAGGAAATTCTTGGCTAGAAATTGATGGAAAGCAAGATATACTAAGTGCTTCAAATAGAGCATCATATTCATTAAATAAAATAGATAGTGTAACATTATATAAAGCATCAGCAGTACACGTACAGAGTGAATTTAACTTAGTAAAAGAATTTAATAGTTATGTAGATAAAGAAAAAACACAAAAGGCAACAGCTGAAAATGTAATAAATAGACTATATACTCTAGAAGCATTAAATTTAGTTATAGCAAAACAAGAAACATATTCAGCAGAAGAAATAACTGAATTTGGAGATGTAAATGGACTAACATTCTTTGGAATGTATGCATTCAAACATTCTGGAAACTCAAATGATAAAACATATGATATATATGATCCAATAACTAATAATGCAAAATTGGGAACAGGAAATGTATTTGTTCAAGGTGCATATGTTCAAGGAAAGAGAAAAGATGATCATGATCTATATGTAGATGGATTCTATACAAATATTATACATAATAAGACAGAATTCTCAGAAAATGAAACAATAATACCATATATAGAAGGAAGAAATGATTATCAGTGGATAATAGGAATCAATATGATAGAATATAATGTTGCATTAACAGGTTCAGTATATTCAAGACAAAGTATTGCAGATGTAAAATTAGATTTTGAATATTTGCCAAATGCAAAATATACAATTTCAAAAGTAAGTTTGAATGCTTTGAAAAAAGGAATTGAACTTGTAGACCCAATTAAAATAAAAGAAATTGCAGATAGTACAGATATAGCAAATTCACAATTTGGACTTTCAATACAAACAACAAAAGAAGGAAACTGGACACAAGATACAAGTAACAATATATATACAGCAGACGAGGGTGGAGTTAAATTTAATGGACTAACATTTGATAGTGACTCATCAAGTACACCACCAACATTAAGATTTAAAATGTATAATTCTTTAAATATAACTAAAAATCAAAACTTAGGAAGAATTAACCTTATATTGTTAGGCGAAAATATAAATGAAGAATCAGGACAAAAAGAAACATTCTTAGTAGTAGTATCTGTAGACTTGAAAACAGTAGCAGAAATAACAAATACAAAATATGTAGCAATGTTTAAAGATACAGATGAAACAACAAGAAATTACACATCAAATAGTAAAATAGATTTAACTTATAGATTATTCTATAATTCTGATTATACAATATATGATGACAATAATGATAAAAGAGCAGTTTCATCAACAATGAAATTACCAGCTGGTACAAAATTGACAATAATGGATACATCAAATCCATCAAGTAAAACATATTATAGAATTATACATTCAGAAGATGGATATGATGAAGTTGATAGAGATAAAGCTGGAAATATAACAAATTATATATATTACTTAGAAAACTTTACAGAAATGGGTGCAGTTGAAAATTCAGTAAAATATAATGACAAATCAAATGGAAATAGTAATTATTATCATGTTATAAGTGGAACAACATCAACACAAAAACCAGAAAATTCAGATGAAGATACAACAAAGAGTTATGCAAAAGAGGACTTTGAGTTACTAGTTGATTTGGCAGAAACAAACATTACTCAAGATTTTGCAGAACAAGATATACATATTGAATTGAGACATAATGGTACAGTAAAATATGGACAAGATGAAGAGAATAAAAGAACATTTAATATTTGGAGTGATGCAAGTAAAAAAGCAACAATGAATTTTGAAGTAATAGCACAAGAAAACAATAATGCTATGAATCCAACATATACTAATTTACTAAACATAACAGCATCATTAACAGGTGCAAAAGTTAGTGAAGAAGAAAATGGAATTGTATTAGATACACAATATTTTGATAAAGTAGGAGGTATTGCATTTGAACTTGTTGATTCAAATGGAAACAATGTTGATTATACTAAATTATCAGACTTCTATATTGAAGAAACAAGAGGAGATGAAACAGTAAGATATAATGCAGATATGAATGGAATTGTTAGCTTCAATATAACGAGTGGATACTCATTTGTCAATAAAAAATATACAGTAAATATAGTTCAAAAAACTTTAAGCACAGGTAAGTATAAACTAAAAGTAACATATTTCTTCTCAGATGATGGAAAATATTATGCTAGTGAAACTAAAAAAATAAGTTATGATGAAATAGAGATAGTAGTTATAAATACTAATATAGTAAATATAGGAATAACACAAGATAATTCTAATAGAGTATTTACAATTAACAAAAATACAAAATCTATAACAGATATGAATGAACAAAACTCTGGAATTAATCTAAATGTTAAGTTAAAAGGTGCTGAAGAAAAAAATAGTGTAAGAGTAGAATTATTTAAGAGACAACAAACATATAATGGAAAAAATTATAATGAACCAAAATATAGTTCAATAGATTTTAATACAATATTCACAACAAATAATACCCTTACAAAGAAAGATAATGAATATATATTAATACCTTCTTGTAAATCTGATAATATATCAATAGACTTTAATGCAATGTTTAAGACAAATGTAATAAATACATTACCATTAGGTGAATATAAGATAGTATTTAAAGTATATTATGAAGACTATTTTGTACAAGAAATAAGCAAAACATTTATTATTACACAATAAAAAGTTGAAAAAATAGATGGACACGCAGAAAAAGCGTGTCCATACAATAAAAATAGAAAGGATATTAATAGTGAAATACTATTAACAAATTTATATAGAATGAATAAAAAAATAAAAAAACAAAGAGTAATTTTATTATTTATAGTTATACTGGTTGTAATAATTATTTTACCGACTTTTTCAAGATATATATATAATAATATAAAAGAAAGCTATTTAAATTCTAAACAATTCTATTTTACAAGTGATTTATTAAATGTAAACAATAATAAAGTTTCATTTTCAAATTGGGGAGGAAACTCTGTATACAGTTTTGAGTTTAATGTAAATTCAAAATTGAATGAATTAACTAAAGTAAATTATGATATGAACTATGAATTAACATGTACAATAGTCGAAAAAGATAAAGCAACACTTTTTATTGATTCAGAAAATGGTAATTCAACAGAAGGAAAAGAAGATGGAACGATAAAAATAGAAAGAAGTATTTTAAGTAGTCAAAATACAGATCCAGTTAAGGTGTATATAAGACCAAAACAAAAATTACCATTAAATACTAGTCTAACTTTAAAATTAAAAGCAGTAACAACAGAACCATATAAGAAAGAGATATTAGCAACAGTAAAAATTATTATAGGAATTACAGATACAGATTACACAATAGTAGATAGTGTAAATTCAGAATATGCAGTATTAAATTTAGCAAATTCGAATAAAGATACAACAACAATAAAAATATCATATGATCCAGATAAAATAAGAATTGATTTGACAGATGATTTATTTAATTTAAATAATCTTGTTTCAAATTTAACAGACATAAACTCAAAGCAATGGACAAGAACACTGGATTCTACTCAAAAATATATAAAAGAAGTTAAATTCTATTTAAAAGGACAATCATCAAAAAAAATAAGATTCTATAAAATAGATAGAACAATAGATTATACATATCCAAATACAGATGAAAATTCATATTCATTTAACAATGGAAGTATTTTAAAAATTAAGATGGAATAAATAAAAAAATATAGACATCATAAAATAATTGTTATATAATGAGGACAAAAAAAGAAAGGAAATGTAAAGATGAGAAAGAAGAACAAGAAAAAATTATTATTATTATTAGTAACATTATTATTAATAATAGCAGTAATAGTAATAATAATTAATGTAAATAAAGATAAAACTAAAACAGAAACACCTAGTGATACAAATCCAGTATATGATTTGCCAGACACAAGTTATAGTAATATGGAAGTAAAATATGTTCAAATGGAATATTTAAAAAATATGAATCAAACGATGGTATCATTTCAAATAAATAATACAACAACAACAACAATTGAAAATGAAAATGTAAACGTATTATTTATAAATGATAATGGAGAAGTCCTAGGAACAATGACAACATTAATAAATAAACTAGCACCAGGTGAAGAAACAGCTGTAAGTGTTATATATAAAGGTGATATAACAGGAACAACAGTAATAAAATTAGAAAAGGAATAGGGAGAGCAAATGAAAAAATTTTTAGGAACAGTTTTATTTTGTATATATGTGATTATAGCCATTGCAATAACAGTATTACTATTATCATATAATGATTATAATTGTAGTGAGTTAGGAGGTTATACATTATATATAGTAAAAGATGATTCATTAGAACCAACATATAAAAAAGGTGAATTATTAATTATAGAAAAATCAAGTTTAAAAAATATAGCAGAAGGAGATAATGTTTTATTATATAATATTGTTTCTTCATCTGAATATTCTGTTATATTAGATAAAGTTGAAGCAAAAGTACAACAAGGTGAAACATTATTATTGTCAACAGAAAATAGTGGAGTATATAGTTCTGTTTATTTTATAGGAAAAGAAAGTAATACAAAAGCTATAAAAGGTTTAGGAACAATATTAGGAATATTAGAATCAAAATGGGGATACCTATGTTGTATAGTAATAGTTTCTTTAATTTTACTATTAGAAGAAATATTTGAACTTGTATTAGAAATAAAATATTCAAAATATGAAACTGCAAAGGAAAAATAAATGAAAAAAATAGTTTCAATAGCATTATTAATAATGCTAATTATATCATTTTATCAAATAAATAGTATGTATGCATTATATAATACAAAAATTGAAAATGAAATAGAGCAACAAATAGGAAGATTTAACATAAAAATAAACGGTAGTGCTTCTCAAGAAATAACATTAACAGATGAATATATAAAAGATGCACCAGTAAAAGAAGGAACAGATAAACAGGTTATAGATGGAAAAATTGCTCCTGGAAAAAGAATGTATTTTGAAATAATACTAGATCCCTCAGATACAGATGTATCTATAAAATATCAATGTGTGGTAGCAACAGTTGTAGCTGTTAATAATAAAAATATAAATATAAATTTGCAAGGGATTGAAGAATCATATGTAAAAGACTCTGGAGAGGTTTTGAATACAACATTAGAACACTATTCATATTTAAAGGAATATGAAAAATTACATAGTAATAAAGATAATGTATATCAATGTATATTTCCATTAAAACTTATAAATGAAGGATGGAAAAAATCATTAAAAATTTATTTTAATTGGATAAATGATGAAGAACAAAATGAAAAAGATACACAAATTGGCACAAATTCAAATGCCAATATAGAAATTCCAGTAACAATGACATTCGAACAATATACAGGAGGAACAAATGAAAATATTTCATAATATATTTAATAAAATGCTAAATGTATTTGTGAATTTTATAATAATAATATTAATAATAATAGCAATCTTTTCAGTGTATGGATTTACACAAATAAATATTTTTCATAAAGAATATGTAAATATATTTGGATATACTTTATTTAAAACAGAGACAGCTAGTATGGAAAAAACTATATTAATTGGAGATATAGTGATAGTAAAAATTGGAAAAGATTTTAATGAAAATGATATTATTACATATAAAGATCAAAATGTATTTGTAACACATAGAGTAATAAAAAAGAAAGAAAATACAATAATAACTAAAGGTGATAATAATAATTCTGTTGATAAACCAATATCAGAAGATGAAGTGTTAGGAAAAGTTGTTTTTATTGCGAAAAATGTTGAAGTATGGAAAAAAGTATTTGCAGATAAAAGAGTATTTATACCATTAATAATTACTATGACTTTATTAGCAATATTAATTTTTTATCAAGAAGATAGGAGTAAAAAATGTCCAAAAGAAGAAAAACAATAATAATATTAGTACTAATTTTAATAATTATCATATTTAGTACAGGTTTAATAAACACATTAGCTAGATATGTAAGAAATGTTAATTTAAAAAGACAAGTTGATATTGCATTTTGGATAATAGACGATCAATATGAAAGAGAAGAAAATTTATTACTATCAGACATCTCACCATCTGAAAATCCATATGAATATTTAATTTCTGTTGCAAACTTTAAAGATAATAAAAGAACAGAAACAGTGTTTGAGTATAACATGATAATAGAAGCTACAACAAATATGCCACTTGAATATAGTCTAAAAAAAATGGATGATGCAAATACATGGAATGAGTGTTATAAAGAACAAAAATTAAATTCTGAAGGAAAGTCATTTAACGGAAATTCATATGTTGAGTATGTTAAACAAATTACATTTGGAAAAAGTCAAGCTCAAAAAAAATTCACATTAGGGTATCAAAAAAATCAAACAGATTATTATAAATTAGAAGTTAAATTTCCCACAGAATATAGTAAAGAAGAATATTCAGATTTAGTAGAAAAAGTAAAAATAAGTATAAATGCAACTCAAAAATTAGAAGAATATAAATAAATCTAGCATTTATGTAAAATACAAGAAAGGCGAGAATAAATGAATAATTTGATGGATGAATATATTGAATTCACTAAAAAAAATCTGAGAAAATATATGAAAATTATTTTTGAAAAATATTATGACAATATTGTAATAGATGAATATATAAAAACATATATAAATGCAAGATATTATAATATAACACATTCAGAAGTTGTGTCAAGAGCATTTTTTAAAAGAATATTAAATGAATTAGAATACAAAAAAGAAATATTAGAAAGAAAATTACAAAAAGAAGAAATAAAAGCAGATGAAAGAATTATTGAAAATGCAGAAAAAGTATTTGAATATATATTATTTTTTGACAATGTAAGAAAAGTAGATAATTTTAAAACAATAAATAGCATAAAAGAAGTTGTAAAAAATCTTACAATATTAAGAAATGAAAAATTTAAAATAAAAACAAAAGATGATTTTGAAGATAAATTATATAAGCAAATAGTTGATGATATGTTGGCAAAAGAAATATATTTAGAAAAATTTGAAGATGATAAATTTTATTTGGAAATGCAAAATGCTAAAGAAAATATATATTATGCTACATTATTAAATAATATAAAAGTAAGTGAAAATTATAGTGAAAGAGCAAAAGATAAGGCATTTTCTAGTAAAATAGTAGCGGAAGATAAGATAAAAATTGAATATATTTTATTAAGTATAATATCACTAAAAGATATATTAAGTGGAAATTTTGATGATGTATATATAAGTAGATTTGAATGTTCATTATTTAAAAAAGAAAAAAAACTTGAGAGTACATTGAATTTAATAGATAATCAAGCATTGAAAGAAAAAATTAATCTTAATATAACTTATGAAGAATATGTAACATATAATAAAAAGATAAATGAATTAATAGGACAAGGATATAAATTTTGCATAACACTTGACAATACATTTAAAGACATAGAAAAACTTGAAAATTTAAAAATATTTAATATAGTTATATTGCCAAAAGAAATAAGACAATATAATGAGATTTCAAGGAAAAAGAAAATATACAAAAATATTATAGAAAAGTAGAAGGAGAAAAAATGAATACATATGGAAGATTTTTATTTGAATTTTTAGATCAATTTTTTTCAGGTTTTAAAGATATATTTATTGCGATATTTAATTGTATAAAAAATGTATTTAATTTTCCTGAATATTTTCGACTTATTCAGCAATATAGTTCAGATTTTGGAATTGCAGAATGGATGTTAACAGGTTTGGCTATATTAGCATTATCAATTGTAATAATAGCAATTATTGTTATGGTAGCAATTCTTATAAAAAAATTAGGAATTATAAGAAAAAAAGCAGCTAGTCAAGAGGAATTATTAGGTGAAATAAATAGATTAAATAATGAAGTAGAAACATTAGTAGATGAAAAAATGAAGATATTGTCTATGCAAAATCCAGAATTAGGAATCGATTCTAAGAATTTCTCAAATGCAGGAGCTAGTGAAAAAAATGAAACAGAAAATAAAGAAGAAGAAAAACAAGTATCAGCTACAGAGAGTAGATTTTCTAAATTAACAATGGTAGATATAGAATATGCAAAATATAAGCAAAAAGACTATAAAAATACGTTTGATTTAAAAGAATTTTGCTATAGATTCAGAAATTTTGCAGCATCTAAATTACATTTATATTATAGTGAAAATATGATAAGATTATTTGTTTCAGCAATAGCTTCAACAAAATTAGTAATATTACAAGGTATATCAGGAACTGGAAAAACCTCTATATCATTAGCATGGGGAAAGTTTGTAAAACATCCATGTTGTGTTGCATCAGTACAACCATCTTGGAGAGATAGAACAGATATATTTGGATATTTAAACGAATTTACTAAAAAGTTTAATGAAACAGACTTTTTAAGTTATTTGTATACAGCAGGATATACAGATGAGATATATACAGTAATATTAGACGAAATGAACTTGGCCCGTGTTGAATATTATTTTGCAGAAATGCTTTCAATTTTGGAAATGCATAACACAGATGAATGGTTAATAGAAATTGTTCAAAGTGTTTGGCCAACAGACCCTAAAAAGTTAATAAACGGAAAATTACATGTACCACCAAACTGTTGGTATATAGGAACAATCAATAATGATGACTCAACATTTATGGTTACAGATAAAGTATATGATAGAGCAATGCCAATAGACTTAAATGAAAAAGGAACACCATTTGATTATGATGAAGTTGATGCATTAGATGTAAATTATTCATATTTAAATGGACTATTTGAGTCAGCAAAGAAAGATTATGCAATGTCAGAAGAAACAAATGAAAAAATAGAGAAAATGGATAATTATACAATAAAACACTTTAGAGTAGCATTTGGTAACCGTATCGTAAAACACATGAGAGCATTTGTGCCAGTATATGTTGCATGTGGTGGTGATGAAACAGCAGGTGTTGATTATTTCATGGCAAAAAAAGTTTTAAGAAAATTTGAAGCTTTAAACTTAGCATTAATAAGAGACGAAATAGATGGATATATAGAATTCCTTGATTCGCTTTTTGGAAAAGGAAAAATGCCAGAATGTACAGAATTCCTATTAAGATTAAAGAAAATGGGATAGTAATAATTAATAATGGAGATATAGTATGGATTTAGATGTAGTTAAATTAGTTGATCCCAATAATGCAAGGGATGAAGAATTTTTTAATAAATTAGAAGGAGAAATGTTAGTCGAATTTAAAAGAGGACAAATTGTTCTAAATGATGAATGGATTTATGAAATGCAAAGTACAATCCCATATTTAGAAAAGGCAATGAAAGATCCAAAGAAACAGTTAATTTCAGAAGAAGAAGTAATAAAAATGGAATTAATAAAAAAAGTTTCAGTAGAAAGTGTAAAACATTTAACAAAACATGTTGATTTTGTCGATAAATTCGATGAAAAAACTGGAGAAGTTACACCATCAAAACTATTAAATACATATAAAGAAGAAACAATAATAACATATGAAAATAGATTTTTATATACATTAATAAAATTGATGGAAGATTTTATATTTATTAGAACTAAACAAATGAATGAACAAGATTATAATGCTAAAAATTATACTAAATCTTCATATGAGGCACATACAACAATAAGAAAAGAAAAAGTAAAAGTTAATTTTGAATATTATTCATCATTAGATACAAAAGCACAAAAAGATGAAAGCTCAATGAGTAAAATAACAGATATAAAGTATAAAATCAAAATGTTAAAATCAACAGAATTATATAATTACTTGAATGATAAAAGAGTAACATTGGTAAAAGCACCTTTAAAAATGACAAATGTATTATTAAAAAACCCAAATTTTCAATATGCAGTAAAGCTTTGGAACTATTTAAGTGATAGAATGGAAATGAAAAATAAATCACAATTATCTAAAAAAGAGCATAAAGAAACAGGAACAGTAAAAAAACTTATTAATGAAACATTTTATTTAGATTATTTGGTAATGAGTAATTTATTAGAGCAAAACCAAGTAAGAATGTCAAATAGAGCAGAAGATTCTAAGAAAGAAATTGAGGATTTAACAAATAAATTAATCGAAAAAATTATTATGCTAAATCCAGAGATGGCAGAGAAACAATTAAATAAATTAATTGCAGAGAAATATGCTGTTATAAAAAAAAGAGATGGTTTTTCATTAAAGCCATTACAGGAAAAATATAAACAGGAGATAAATGATTATTTAACAAGAGTTAAAGAATTGAGGTTAAAATAATGAAAAAATTTTTGAAAATTTTTAAAGCTTGTCTCAAAATAATAGAAACACTCCTTACGATAGTAGTTGTTGGAATTTCTATTATTATAGTAACACAAAGAGTTAGTAATAATGAAAAATCAGTACTAGGATATAGAATTTTTAGAATAGAAACAGGAAGTATGGTGCCCAACTATTTGGTTGGAGATGTTATATTAGTAAAAGAATGTGACATAAATAGTTTGAAACCAGGAGACAATATAACATACAATGGGCTAACAGGTGATGTAAAAGGAAAAACAATAACTCACCAAATAGTTGCAGTAAATACAGAAAATAGTAAAATAACAATCCGTACAAAAGGTATTGCAAATAATGTAGCAGATCCAGAAATTGATGGAAGTCAAGTTATTGGTAAAGTAATAGTAAAACTTAATATTTTAACATGGCTAACAAAATTTATAAATAATAAATATATATTCTACTTTTTTATAATTGTTCCACTAACAATATGGATATTTTTCAATGTAATAAAGAGAAAAGCAGATGATTTGGAAGAAATATATAAAATTGAAGAAGCAAAAGAAGATAAAGAAAAAATAAATGAAGATGTTGAAAATGATGATGGCAAAATTGAAGATGAGACAGAAGAACAAGAAAATAAAGAAAAATTGCCTAATGAGGAGATTGAATCATTAAATGATGATGAAACACAAAATGTTTCAGAAGAATCAAAAGAAAAGGAAAATAATGATGAAGAAAATTAATATAATTCAAATATTTTTCTTATTATCATTAATTATTACAATTTGTTTAATAAATACAACATATGCTAAATATGCTGAAAATATTAATCCTAATTTACATGTTACATTAAATCAATGGTTAATAAAAGTTAATGAACAAGACATAATGGGAGAAGAAAGTTTTGAAAATATATTAGCAATGCAATTAAACAATGATAATGATAATATAAATGAAAATGTATTAGTACCAGCTTCAACAGGCTATATGGAATATATTATAGATTATGAGAATGTAGGAGTGAATTTTGACATAAATATAGAAATTCAAGGAATAGAAAATATTATTCAAGATATTGAAGTTTATGGATATTCAATAGATGATGGTGAAATAGTAGAAACATCAAATGAAGATATTATTTTTGAAAATTCAGGTGGTAAAGCTATATTTCAAGAAAAGATTAGTCTATTAGATGGAAAAACAAATCAAAAAATAAAATTATATTTAAAATGGAATGATAAAGAAGAAAATAATATTATACATACAAATCTTCAAGGAAAAATGTATAAATATAAAACATCAATCTTATTTAAGCAAAGAATATAATGGAGGTAATGAAGATGGAATTGAAAGATGCGAAGATAAGCAAATATAATGATGATGAATTATTATATATTTACAGCAAAGTCGAAAATTTTGTAAAATATTTAGACTCAGAGTATAATAATGCCCAAAAGATGGAGGAAGAAAAAGCATGAATAAAATCGTTGAAGACTTGGATAAACAAATTGATGTTGATAAAGAAATAATAGCATTATTACCCAAAAATGAAATAAAAGAATTAAAAAATTTAATATCAAAAATAAGTGAAGTAAAAGAAGGATATGATAATTTAAAAGACACTATTTATAAAGAAATATGCAAAAGATATAACAAATATTTAGAAGTAAATGAAAATCCAGAGATAAAAGTGTTAGAGCAAAAAATAATTGAATTAAACCAAAAAATAAATCTTGTTAATACAGAATCTGCATATGAGAAACTAGGGTTAGACAAGTTAGAATATAATATGAATGGATATTATAAAAAAAGTTTAACAGAACTAAATTCAGAACTTATAGAATTTATAAAAAAATATAAAAATATAGGAATAGAAATAGAAGCAAAAGATTTTGATATTAGTGAATATTGTCAAGAATATATGACAGAATTATTAAAAAGTATGGATAATAGTAATTCAACTAATATAGAAAGAACATTTGAAACAATATATTGGAAATGTCCAGAATTACTTTCACATATATATGTAAATATAAGAACAATATATGATAAACATAAAAATAAAATAGAAAAATATTTTAAAGATAAAAAGGACGAATTAGAACAAAGATATAATTTTACAGAAAATACTTTAGAAAATCAAAAATCAGAATTAATAAAAGAAAAAGAAAGATTAGAAAATATTGATGGAAGTATTATAATAAACAAATTTTTAAATAGTGAACTTAGTATAAATGACTACAAAAAAGATAATTATATAAATTTATATAAAGATTTAATATTAAAAGATTTTGAAAAATTGGAAGAAAATGATAAAAAAGAATTAGATGAAAATTTTGCAAAATTAAACAGAAATTTAAATGAATATTTTAAATATTTACAACAAAAATATTTAGTTGATGAAATTTTAAAAATAAGATCAGAAGAGTTAGAAAAACTAGAAAAACAAGCAAAAGATAAGAAAAAAACAAAGCTAGAATCTGAATTAATAGAAAATGAAATTAAGAAAAAAATATCTGAAATAGAAAAAAGCAATCAAAAAGTAGACAAAAAGATTTTTAAAAGAAATGTTGAAGAAACTATATTAAATAGAAATCAAAACATATTAGAATTAAAATCTTTATATTTAAAATTAGATAGTACAAGTTTAAAAGAAAAAATAGTAAAAGAAATAACAAACACATCATCATTATTAGATGTATTAAAATTCGCAAGCTATAATTATGAATTTTTAGCAAAAAGCATAATAAAAAAAGAAAGCGATATTACTGATGGAGAAATTCAAAACAAAATCAAAGAAATAAGAGAATTTATTAAAAACACAAATTTTGAAGTAATAAATAATATAGGAATAAGTGATGAAAAACCAGTAGATTTAACAATAAAAGATATGTATAAATTATTTGGAATAAATTTACAAAAGGAAAATTTCCAAGAAGATAATATAGAAGATATAATTAAAAGAGTTAATATAATATGTGGATATAATAATATCCAAAAGAGTCCATATACAGTAGAAAATATAGAATATATACTAAAGGCAAAGGCACTTCAAAAGTAGTAAAAGGTGGTAAGATTGAAGTACAATGAAGATAAAATATATAATAAACAAAAAATAAAAAAGAATGTAAAAAAAATTATTGATACATGTATCTTAATTATATTAATAATTATATTTATATTTAATTTAATTTTATTATGTGAGAATTTTTTTGATAAAGATTATGATAAAATTTTTGGAATATATTTATTTAATATAGTTTCTCGGTAGTATGGAGCCAACTTATAATAAAAATGATGTTGTTTTTGTTATACCAAAGGAACAATATAATATTGGTGATGTAATTACATATAAAAAAGATAATGAAATAATTACACATAGAATAGTAAAAAAAGTAGAATATAGTGAAAAAGAAGAAACATTTATTACAAAAGGTGATAATAATAATATAGAAGATAATTATGAAATAAAAAAAGAAGAAATACTAGGAAAAGTATGTTATCATATAAAAAAAATTGGTAATATTGTAAGTTATATAAAAAGCAGAAAAGGCTTTATAAATGTAATAATATTAATAATAATTCTCTTTTTGATAAAAAATAAAATAGATAGTAAAAAAATAACTAGAAAAGAAAAAAGAAAAAAATATGAAATAAAAAAATTAAGAGATCAATATTATAGCAAATAAATTTAAAGAAGGAAAATTCTATGAATATATTACGCGAGATAAGAAGAATATCACAAAAAAGCAAAAGAAAAAGAATTATACTAATAGTGTTGCTATGTGTAACATTATTATCAAGTTCATATGCATGGTTTGCAGCTACTAAGACAACAAGCTTAAATGGGCTATCAGGACAAGTAAATTCATGGGATGTTGCATATGTAATTTCAGATACAGAAGTTATAGATAAAGAAGTATCATTTGATTTAAGTACAATTTATCCAACAATGCCAACATATGAACAAAATTTGCATATATATAATTTAGGAGAAAAAGGAGCAAATATAAAGTTAGAAATAATATCTGTAAAACTTTTTGGCGAAGAAATTTTAGATAGTTTAAAAGAAAAATTAGAAATAACGAATAAAGATAACAAAATAATTATTTTTAATGATTTATCAAATTCTTCAGAATACCCATTTAAAACTCAAATTGAGTATGACAAACTATTTATTTATGATAAATATGAATATATTTCATATGATGAAAATGGGAATTTTATAGATGCAAAAGATCCAAATGGAAAATATGGATATGAAACAAATAATAGGTCTGTAGCTACAATTAAGATGAAATTTATTTGGAATGGACTAAATGATACATTAGATACTGAATTTGGAAAAAAAGCATTTGAATATTATCAAAATAGCACTGAAAATACAGAACCTGTTATAAGAGTAAAAGTAAGAGTAACAAGTAGTCACATTCAGTAAAATGTAATATTTCTGTAATATTTCTGTAATAAAAACTTAACATACTTTTTGGCGAAAAATGTTGAAAAAAATATAAGTTTATAATAAAATAAAAAATGATGAGGAGTTATAAACAATGAAAGAGAAAGTAGTCAATTCTGCAAAAAAATTGGCAAGAAAAAAAACAAGAAATCGAGTACTCAAAATAATATTAGTTATAATTGTATTGTTTTTAATAAATCTCTATATAGTATTAAGATTAATGTATATAGGAGAAAATTTCACAGTAACTCTTGATAGTGAATATGGCAGGGAAAGTGGACTTGTTGTTTATGAAGATCCAAATGATATAAAAATCAGGACATATTTAAAATCTGAACCAATAAATTATTTTACAGATATTTCAGTAAATTGGTTGCCACAGAATATTGACAATGAAGGAAATGGCTCACATAATGGGCAAAATTACATAGCATATACATTTTATGCTTCAAATAAGGGACAAGATACAATAAATTATTGGGCAACTATAGAGATAGAAGATGTAATAAAAAATGTTGATGAAGCAATAAGAGTAATGGTAATAAAAAACGGTGAAAGAACAATATATGCCAAAAAAAATAAAAGTACAGGAAATGCAGAAAATAATACACAGCCATTTTATTCAGACAATGTTATTATGTTAGAAAAAAATGAAAATTTCCAAGTAGACAGTGAAGATAAATACACAATAGTAATATGGGTTGAAGGTGATGATCCAGATTGCACAGATGAACTTATAGGTGGAGAAATAAAAATGAATATGAGGTTAACAGAAGAACATATAAACTTGGAAAACAATTAAATAGTTATTAATATTAAAAAATAAATTTAATTAAATAAAAGGAAGGAAAAAAAACATGAAAAAAAATGAACAGAAAAACAAAAGAAAAAGCATAAGTTATTTAGTATTTGTAATTGCTTTAACAGCAATATTACTAGTAATGTCAACTTATGCATGGTTCTCTACACAAAGAGACGTAACAATCACAGGATTGACAGGAGAAGTAAAAGTAGCTGAGGGTCTAGAAATTTCTCTAGATGCTGAAAATTGGGGACAAACAATAGACTTAGCAGACGCAAATTTAACAGGAACAACAGGAAAAACATACAATTCATATACAGGTAATATAAACCACAAACCAGAAGATAATATACTTGCACCAGTATCAACAACAGGTTTTCAATACTATACATCAGCAGAACAGGGTGAAACAAATAGAGGACAAGAACTTCAATTTTATAGTGGTGAAGCAACATCAACAGAAGTTAAAAATATAACAGCAGTTAAAGAAACTAATACAACTTTAAAAGATTACCAAGCAGGATATCCTGGATATTATGCATTTGATGTCTTTTTAAGAAATAATTCAAGAACAACAGATCCAGATGCAACAGATGCATTACAAATAACAAAAGATTCATTATGCCAAATTTTACAAACAGCTAGTGCTGATACTAATACAAAAAATGAAGCAACAGGTTTACAAAACGGAATGAGAGTTGCATTCGCATTATATAATGGAAAAGGAACAACAACAGATAATGCAACAACTATTATTGGTGCAACAACAGGAAGTAGTGCAACAATTAAAAATGTAGCAATTTGGGAACCTAATGCAAACTACCATGTTGCTTACACACAATCATATTTTAGTAGAAAAACACCACAAATTATAGTTACACCAAGTATGATAACAGATTTAACAAATTTAAATGCATCAGCAACAGCTCCATATTATACATTAGATGCTATAACTGGAGATGCTACAAACAAAATTTTAAGATTAGGAACACAAGGTGTATATAATACATATGCATTAAATTCTACATCAGCAGTAGCTGGAGGTGATACACAAAATCCAGGAAATGTATTAACAGATGTTTATAATCATACTGTTGACACTACAAAAGTAACATTACAAAAAACATTAAAAACAAAATTAAAATTCACAGATAATGATGCAGTTAAACCAGAAAATTATAATATTGTAACAACAGGTTATCAAGATAGACAATTAATCGTTGCAGATTCAGAAACAGGTAATACAAACTTTGCAATTCCAGCAAATGCTACAGTAAGAGTAAGAGTATATGTATGGTTAGAAGGACAAGATGTTGACTGTATAGCTAATGCATCACACGGAAAAGGTGTAAACTTAGTTATTGGATTAGAAAAACAACCAACAGCAAATACATAATATAATAAAAATAAAAGACACTAGGATTATTAGTGTCTTTTATTAATAAAAATACTTAGTTGAAAAATAGAATATAAATTATTTTCAGCAAAGTTTTATACATATTCTCTGTATAAGGAAGGAATAAGATAAAATGAATTTATTAAGATGGAAAAGAAAAAGGCTAAAAAAAATAAATATAAAAAAATTTCTTATAATATCTTTTTATTTTATAATGACATCATTTGCATGGTTTTCTTTTTCAAAGAGATTAGATAATGAAATAAATTTAGATATGGTATCTTGGAATGTAATATTCTCAAAAGACAATAATGTAATCACAAATACAGAAAATATAGATTTATCATTCACAAACTTATATCCAAGCACTTCTGATAGCCTAACAATAGATATTCAAAACAATGGACAATCACCAGTAAAAATAGTATATATAATAAAAAATATAACGATAATGGGAAAAACTTATAATATTAAAGATGATATTAATGCAGAAAAAGGTAAAGACTATATAATATTAGGAAATCCATCGATTATTGATGAAAGATATGGTCAAGATATTCTTAATAATGAAACATTACTAAATAATCCAAATATATTAGAAGGAATAGACAATAGTCTTATAGTTGATAATGAATATACACATGTACCATTTTATTTAACAATAGATAAAACAGAAAGATTATTAACAGGTGAAAGAGGAACTGTAAATTTAGCAATTAATTGGCCAGCAGAAGATGAAAATATAGAAAATAAAGACTTATTAGATTCAACATGGGGACATTCATTTGCTAAATATATGAAATATTGCCAAGAAAATAACATACCACTAGAATCAACCATTTCAGTAAATATGCAACTGATAGCAACACAAGATATAGATGGTGAAAATACATAAAATGTAATATTACAAAAATATTACAAAAATATTACAATATAAAGATTATTTAATACAATTGTAACAGAAATATCATTGTTATTCATGGAAAAATATTATATAATATATAATATATAGAAAACTTATGATTAGGAGGAACAAATGAAAACGGCAAAAGTTAGTAAAGAAGAAAGCGAAAAAATACAAGAAAAAGATATAATTGTCGAAGAAAAAAAGAAAAAAACAACCAAAAAAGAAAAAACTCCTAAAACTAAGGTGGTTAGGAAGAAGAAAACAGAAGTTGCAAAAAAAGAAACAAAAAAAGAAATTGAAAAAGACAAAACAGAAGAAATTTTAGAAGAGCCAAAAAACAAAAAAAGTACAAGTTCAAAAAAAGAGATAAAAATAGAAAATGATGAAGTAAATAACTTAATGAATTTGAGATTACAAAGTTTTAATTGTAAAATAGATGTTCAAAAAGACAATTATAATTTTTATTATAATAAAGATAAATCAAGTTTAATATCTAATTATAAAAATTTACAAATAATATGTAAAAAGAAATTTGTTTATATAGAAAGAGTCAATGATAAATTCTTAATTGAAACAAATCAAAATTTCGAATTGAATTATGTTGTTAGCGAGTTAAAAAGAGTAGATGATGTAACAAGTTTTTATGTATCAAATTTGGCACAATTAGAAATTGAAGATAAAAAAATAAAATTAATAATAGATGAATTAAAGATTGCTGAAAATAGTACACAATCTAATTCAAAACTTATTATATCAGAAGTAGATGGAAAAGTTTATTTGCCATATACAAAAGAAGAATTGAAAAAAGCAATTCAAAAAAGTAATAATTCAAATATTGAAGAAGTAATAAATCAAAATTATGTAGTACCAATTGAAAAATATAAAAACTCAATTATAGCAAGATATCATGAAGGATATACATTAATGAGAGAAAGAGAAAAAAAGAGTAAAAAACAAGCTGTATTGTTAGGACTAGAATTAATGTTTGAATTCAATTTACATCCAGCAATAATTACAGCATGTAAAAATCTTGAACAATTAGATATTTATTTGGATTGTTTAGAAGATAATGAATTAGAAAAATTCTCATGTTTTAAAATTATATATAAAGTATTACCAACATTAGGTAAGATAAAAGAAAAAAATAAATTGAAAAATGTGGATGCTTAAATAAAACCGTAAATTGTTAAATGAGAGTTTAATGATTTATGGCTTTTATTATTATTAATCATTGCATATTTATATAATATATTTTATAATAAAAATGGTTAAATATAAGAGGGAATGAGGAAATTTTAATGAGAAAAGAAAAAGGACTAACATTAATAGCATTGATTGTAACAATTATTGTAATGATTATATTGGCTGGAATAGCTATATCTGCTATAACTGGAAAGAGTGGAATAACAAATCAAGCAAGAGAGTCTAAAAACAAATCTGAAAGACAAGAGATAATTGAAAGTGCTAAATCTCAAATATCTGATACAGTTGTTGAAAATGTAGGTACAGATATAACAAGAAGCCAATTGAAAGAGATATTGGATAAATACTTTGAAAATGTACCAGATGATTATACTTTAGATACTGAATTGACTACTAAAAGTGAGTATGGTAATTATGTGATAAAAGTATCTGAAATATATAATGATACTGCTGTATTAGCAAATAATGAGGATAATTCTACAATTTCTTCAAATACAAGTAGCACTAATGGTGGTTCAAGTGATAATAGTGGAAGTAATGATAGTAGTACTAATAATTCAAACAATAGTGGAACAAATTCAAGTACGCAAAATACTAGTAGTACTAATTCAAATGGGCAGAATTCGGCAAGTACAGGAAATAGTGTGAGTACGGGAACAGATAATTCTAATGCAAATGAAGATCCTACTAATAATACTTCTAGAGAACCAGGGGAAATAGATGTAACAGGTGTGGAACTGGATAATAAGAGTGTAATACTTGATTTAAATGGTAAAAATACGATACAATTAAATGCAACACCTATTCCTAATAATGCCAATAAAAACACAAAAATGAAGTGGACAAGTAAGAAGAAAACTGTTGCAACAGTTACTCAAGATGGAATGGTAACAGGAAAGACTGTTGGAAATTCTACAATAATGGCAGCATCAAAAAATGGAAAGAGTGCTGAATGTTTAGTAGTATGTCAAGCAAAAATTACAGGAATAACGGTAAATCCTGTAACAGCAGTTATTCAAATAGGTGAGACGACACAGTTGACTGCAACTATAACTCCTAATACTGTTACAGAGAAAATTACTTGGAAAAGTAGTAATACAGATGTTGCTAAAGTAGATAATAATGGAAATGTCACCGGAATAGGAAAAGGTGTTGTAGAGATAATTGCACAAAATCCGAGTGGTACAATACAAGCAATTTGCACAGTAACAGTATCATCAGGAGAAAATAGACTGATGATGGCATATACTGAGGAAGAGAAAAGTGCAATTGATGAATATATTAAATATTCTGAGAAGATGGAACATGGAGAAGGACTTACTGAAGAAGAAAGGCAAAGACTAAAAGAAATTATTACAAAAATAGAAAATATGGCAAGTTCACCATATTTAAGAGGAACAATAACAAGAGATAAAATAGAAAGCATAAAGTTTAAAAAAGGAGAAGTACCAGAGACAGGAATTGTTGAACAATTTGATGTGTCTGAAAATGAAAATAATAGTATAATAGGATATTATACAGATGAAAATAATAATGAGTTATATGAGTTGACAATAGTAAGTCAAAATGAAATAATAACGAATAAATATTCAACAATGTTATTTGGAGTACAATCAAGTTTACAAAGTATAGATTTTGAAAATTTATTTTTTAAAGAAGTAAATAATATGAGATTAATGTTTTGGAGATGTAGTAGTTTAACAAGTCTAGATGTAAGTAAATTTGATACAAGCCAAGTAACAGATATGGGTGATATGTTTTATTCTTGTAGTAGTTTAACAAGTCTAGATGTGAGCAAATTTGATACAAGCAAAGTAACAAATATGAGTTCTATGTTTAATTCTTGTAGTAGTTTAACAAGTCTAGATGTGAGCAAATTTGATACAAGCCAAGTAACAGCTATGCATGGTATGTTTGATTCTTGTAGTAGTTTAACAAGTTTAGATGTAAGTAAATTTGATACAAGCAAAGTAACCGGTATGAGATATATGTTTCATTCTTGCAGTAGATTAACAAGCCTAGATGTAAGTAATTTTGATACAAGCCAAGTAACAGCTATGTATGCTATGTTTTTTAGATGTAGTAGTTTAACAAGTCTAGATGTAAGTAAATTTGATACAAGCAAAGTAACAGCTATGAGTTATATGTTTGATTCTTGTAGTAAATTAAGTAAAATATATGTAAGTGAATATAATGAAACAACTGGTAAGGGCTGGACGACAAAAAATGTAACGGATTCTAATAATATGTTTACTGGAGCAACAAAATTAGTAGGAGGAAATGGAACAAAATATAATTCAAGTTATACAGATGCAACATATGCAAGAATAGACAAAGAAGGAGAACCAGGATATTTAACAGATATTGGTCAAGAAAGTAAAACAGAGTCATATGTAGGATATTATGCAGATGTAGACGGAGATGGAACAGTAGATGGAATAATATTTGCAGACTTATTGCATGGGAAAACAGGGCAATGGGGAAATAGTAGTGGAGCATATACAATACCAACAATAGAAAGTACAAAAGTAAAAAGTTATAAAATAAGTCAAGAAGATTATACAAACCAACTAGGAGGAACATCAAAAATATTAACACCATCAGGAGATGGAAATGATAGATTTTATGTAATGGCATTAACAGATATCGGAACAAGTAAATATAAACTTACAAGTTCAATGTCAGGTACTATAACCACTTTTGAAAGTGGAAAAGCAAATACCCAAACACTAATAGAAAACAGTAAATTAGATAGTGATTTACAGAAAGTAATTCAGCCAAAAGTAAATAAAGGGTGGTTTATACCATCCAAAGAAGAGTGGAGTGCATTTGGAGAAGAATTAGAAATAACGGAAAGGAATTATAGTGCTAAAGGCTTAAATGATAGTTACTGGTCGTCTTCGCAGTACAGTACTGATGCCATCTACGCATGGACCGGGTGCTTCTACTATGGCCATATGAACTACAACAACATCTACGTCACCAACTGTGTTCGCTTGGTCACGACTTTCTAATTTTGTAAAAAATTAGAAAGAGAAAACACACGTTATGTAAATAACGTGTAAAAACTTCAAGTAATGAAAACTTCGTAAGAAGTTCATTACTTGAAGTTTATATAAAATAAAAAAATGGAAGATATAAAAGATGGAAGAAAAAGCAAAGAAAAACAATTGGACACAATCAAAAGTAGAGAATGCATCAAAAAAAATAAATCAAGAAATATATAATAGAAATAGGCAAGCTCCAATACAGATAAAATTAGATGATTTATCTATATTTGTTAATGGTCGAATAACAAGAAGAGGAATTGCTAAAGGAATGGTCTTTATACAAGAAGATTTTAATAAAAATATTCTTGATATAGAAAAGAGAACAATATAAAGAATTAAATTTTGAAGAATAAAAGAATCCTAGACAGACTAAATCTTCTGGGATTTTTTTGTTTATAAAATTAAGAACACCTTCTCATTTATCGCTAACATTACCATCATAATTTTATAAAAAAATTAGCAAAAACACTTGACAAGTGCTAAAAAATGTTATAATATAATATACGAAATTAGCAAACAATATAAAAGAGTGCTAAGAAAATGCAATTTCCTATAAAGAAAAGAGGAGGAAAGAAATTGCTAGAAGAAAGAAAAAAAAGAGTATTACAAGCAATTGTAGAAGAATACATAAAAACAGCTGAACCAGTAAGTTCAGGAGCAATAATGAACTTAGAAGGATTAGAATATAGTAGTGCCACAATAAGAAATGAAATGGCAGAACTTGAAAAAATGGGATATATAGAAAAAACCCATACATCATCAGGGAGAGTACCATCAGCAAAAGGATATAGATATTATGTTGACGAACTATTAGAAGATAATAAAATCACAGTTGATGAAATAGATTATATAAGTAAAAAACTTGAAACAAAAGTAAATGAATTAGAAGAAATAACACAAATAGCATCAAGCACAATATCAGAAATAACACATTACACAACAGTAACAATTGGACCAAATACAGATGTACAAAAAATAGAAAATATAAAATTTGTACTATTAAGCCCAAGAATGATGATGGCAGTAATATTAACAGATAATGGATTAGTAAAAGAAACAATAATAAAATTTGATGAAGACATTTCAGAAAAGCAAGTAGGAACACTAAGTTATATGTTTAATAACAAATTAAAAGGTGAGCCAATATCAAAAATAGATAGACCACTATAAAAATATTTAGTAGATGAAATGAAATATAGTGTAAACTTAATAAAACCAATTATTGAACAAATGAAAAAAGTAGTAGAAGAAGAAAAAGTACATTTAGAAGGAGCAAAACAACTATTTGAATTACCAGAATTTAATAGTTTAGAAGTAGCAAAAAACTTTGTAAATATACTAGACGAAAAAGAACTTATGGCAGATATGCTTAATACAGGAATAACAAAAGACATAAATGTATATATAGGAGAAGAAAACGAAAAAGACGAACTAAAAGATTTCAGTATAGTAACATTTAAGCATAGAATAGGAAATAAAGATTTGGGAACAATTGGTATAATAGGACCAAAAAGAATGGACTATGCAAAAGTAATATCTGTTATGAAATATATAAGTAAAAAATTAAATGAAAACAAAGATTCTAATGAATAAAAGAAAGAAGGTTGAAATATGAAAGACGAAGAAAAAGTAGAAAATCAAGAAGATACAATCAAAAATGAAGCAGAAACAAAAGAACAAAACAAAAAAGAAGAAAAAAAAGATTGTATAATAGATCCAAAACAACATGAACTAGACGAATTAAATGATAGATATAAAAGAGTACTTGCAGAATTTGAAAACTACAAAAAAAGAAGCAGTAAAGAAAGAGAAACATTATATAATTCAATATTAGGAGATGTTGTTGGAGCATTCTTACCAGTAGTAGACAACTTAGAAAATGCATTAAAAGCAGAAACAAAAGATTCTGAATACAAAAAAGGAATAGAATTAGTATTAAAACAATTTAAAGATATTCTAAAATCAAAAGGTGTTGAAGAAATAGCAGGTGTTGGTGAAACATTTGACCCAAGTCAACATGAAGCAGTAAGCAGTATTCAAGACCCAGAAAAAGGTGTACAAGAAATTGTTCAAGAATACAGAAAAGGCTACAAAATAGGCTCAAAAGTTATAAGACACTCAATGGTAGTTGTAGCAAACTAAAAAAAGTTATTAATTTTAAAAATATAAATTGGGGGCTTATGCCCAAAGGAAGGAAGTAATTATTATGGGAAAAATCATAGGAATAGATTTAGGAACAACAAATTCATGTGTAGCTGTAATGGAAGGAGGAGAACCAGTAGTAATACCAAATGCAGAAGGAAGTAGAACAACACCATCTGTAGTTGCATTCTCAAAAAGTGGTGAAAGATTAGTAGGACAAATTGCAAAACGTCAAGCTGTTACAAACCCAGAAAATACAGTTATATCAATAAAAAGAAAAATGGGAACAAACGAAAAAGTTGATATAGATGGAGAAAAATTCTCTCCACAAGAAATATCTGCAATGATATTACAAAAATTAAAAGCAGATGCTGAAAACTATTTAGGACAAAAAATAACACAAGCTGTTATAACAGTTCCAGCATATTTTAGTGATAGTCAAAGACAAGCAACAAAAGATGCAGGAAAAATTGCAGGACTTGAAGTTTTAAGAATTATAAACGAACCAACAGCTGCAGCACTTGCATATGGAATGGATAAAGAACAAGATCAAAAAATAATGATATATGACTTAGGTGGAGGAACATTTGATGTATCAATACTAGATATTGGTGATGGTGTATTTGAAGTATTATCAACAAACGGAAATACACATTTAGGTGGAGATGACTTCGACCAAAAAATTATAGATTACCTAGTAGCAGAATTCAAGAAAGATCAAGGAATTGATTTATCAACAGATAAAGCTGCAATGCAAAGATTAAAAGAAGCTGCTGAAAAAGCTAAAATTGAATTATCAGGTGTACAACAAACACAAATTAACTTACCATTCATAACAGCAGATGCTACAGGACCAAAACACTTAGATGTAACATTAACAAGAGCTAAATTTGAAGAATTAATTCATGATTTAGTAGAAGCAACAGCTGGACCAGTTAACCAAGCATTAAAAGATGCAGGACTAACAGCAAATGATATTCATAAAGTATTATTAGTTGGTGGATCTACAAGAGTTCCAGCAGTTCAAGAAGTTGTTAAGAGAATAACAGGTAAAGAACCTGATAAAGGAATAAACCCAGATGAATGTGTTGCTATTGGTGCATCAATTCAAGGTGGTGTATTATCAGGAGATGTAAAAGACCTAGTATTATTAGATGTAACACCATTATCATTAGGTATTGAAACATATGGTGGAGTATTTACAAAATTAATAGACAGAAACACAACAATCCCAACAAAGAAATCACAAGTATTCTCAACAGCAGCAGATGGTCAAACATCAGTAGAAATTCATGTATTACAAGGTGAAAGAGAAATGGCTGCATATAATAAAACATTAGGAAGATTCCAATTAACAGGAATTCCAGCAGCTCCAAGAGGTGTACCACAAATAGAAGTAACATTTGATATAGATGCAAACGGTATAGTACATGTATCTGCAAAAGATATGGCAACAGGAAATGAACAAAATGTTTCAATAACAGCATCAACAAACTTAACAGATGAAGATATAGATAAAGCTGTTAAAGATGCAGAAGCACATGCAGAAGAAGATAAGAAGAAAAAAGAAGAAATTGAAGTTAAAAACAATGCTGAAAGCTTAATATACAACAGTGAAAAAACATTAACAGATTTAGGTGATAAAGTAAGTGGAGAAGAAAAAGCAAAAATCGAAACAGAAATTGAAAATACTAAAAAAGCTCTTGAAACAAACAATACAGAAACAATAAAAGAAGCTACAGAAAAACTTACAAAAGTATTCTATGAAATGTCAGAACAATTATATAAAAACGGAAATCCAAATGCAGGAGCAGATGCAAATGCAACAGGTGCAAGTGAAGCAAATACAAATAATGCAGGAAATGATGGAAATGTATATGATGCTGATTATAAAGTTGAAGATGACAACAAATAATCAATAACAAAAGTGAAGAAAGTAAATAGGCGAGTGAGTAACTCGCCTAATTTATGAAAAGGAGTCCAATAATATGGGATTTTATATAAGAAGTAATTTTAAAGAAAGCGAAGGGAGGTAAAAAATATGGCAAGTAAAAGAGATTATTATGAAGTATTAGGAGTAGAAAAAACAGCAACAGATGATGAATTAAAAAAAGCATATAGAAAACTTGCAAAAAAATATCACCCAGATGCTAATCCTGATAACAAAGAAGAAGCAGAAGAAAAATTTAAAGAAGTAAATGAAGCATATGAAACATTATCAGACCCACAAAAAAGAAAAATGTATGACCAATTTGGAGCAGAAGGACCACAAGGTGGATTCGGAGGCTTTGGTGGTGCAAACGGATTTGGTGGATTTGGAAATGGAGGATATTATTCATATAGTTCTTCAAATGGCTTTGACGGATTTTCAGACTTTGGAGATTTAGGAGACATATTTTCATCATTCTTTGGAGGAGGAGCAAGAACAAGCTCTTCAAGAGCACAATCTAAAGGGCCACGTAAAGGTGCAGATTTAAATTTAAATATGGATATAACATTTGAAGAAGCATTTTTAGGAGTTGAAAAAGAAATACTTGTTACAAGACCAGAAACATGTTCAATGTGTAATGGAACAGGTGCGAAGCCAGGAACAACAGTATCAAAATGTTCTGTATGTAATGGAACTGGAACTGTAAGACAAGTTCAAAATACAATACTTGGCCAAATGCAAACAACAAGAACATGTACAAATTGTCATGGAACAGGTGAAGTAATAAAAGAACCTTGTGATAATTGTAAAGGAAAAGGAACAGTCAGAAAACAAGCTAAAATAAGAGTAAAAATTCCAGCAGGTATAGATGATAATCAAACAGTAGTATTAAGAGGTGAAGGTGAACCTGGAGAAAAAGGTGGATCAAAAGGAGATTTATACATAACAGTAAGAGTAAAGAAAAGTAATATATTTACTAGAAATGGAAATACTGTAATGTGTGAAATTCCAATAACAATTACTCAAGCTACACTTGGAGCTAAATTAAAAATTCCAATGGTAGACGGAAGTACTGAAGAATTTGAAATACCTGAAGGAACTCAAACAGGAACACAATTTACAATTAGAGAAAGAGGCTTCAAATCAATAAACTCATCAGCTAGAGGAAGTTTCGTATTTACTGTTGTAGTTCAAACACCAAAAAGGTTAAGCAAAGAACAAAGAACATTGTTAGAACAATTAGCTACAACTATGAATGAACAACCACCAGTAAGAAAAAGAGGAATATTCGGATAAAATATAAGTACCACATAGAGTTAATCTATGTGGTATTTTTGCGTAAAAACAAATGTTAATATAATGTGAAATGACAAAAAACGTGAAAAAATGCATAAAAAGTGCCTCAAAAAACGTGAAAAAATGTATAAAAAGTGCCTTCAAAAACGTGAAAAAATATTGACATAATAGAAAAGGAGTTGTAAAATTAAGTTATGGAGGGACATATGAAGAGAAAAATTTATGAAAAATTAATTAATTGGAAAAATAATGGTATGAAGAAACCATTAATGATTATAGGAGCTAGACAGGTTGGAAAAACATATATAATTAATGAATTTTGTAAGAAAGAATATAAGAATGCAATACAAATTAATTTACTAAATCATCCAGAAATTGTTGAATTATATAAACAAAACATTTCTTTAGAAGAAAAGTATATTAGATTATGTGCAAACTTAAATATAAATCCAAACTTAGAAGATACTATAATATTTTTTGATGAAATTCAAGAAAGTGAAGAACTTATATCTTCTCTAAAATGGTATTGTGAAGACGAAAGACCATTCAAAATAATTTGTGCTGGAAGTTTACTAGGAGTAAAATTAAAAAGATTTCATAGTTCATTTCCTGTTGGAAAAGTAGAAATGATAAATATGTTTCCAATGGATTTTGAAGAATTTTTAATGACACAAAATAATGGAGAATATTTAATTGAATATATAAAAAAGTGCTTTTTGGAAAATAGTCCAATGGACGAAATAACTCATGAAAAACTACTAGAATTATATCGAAAATATTTATGTATTGGAGGAATGCCAGAAATGGTAGAAGACTTCGTTTCTAAGAATATGAACATTTTAGATATAAATAGAAATATAATAGAAGATATTAATTCAGCATATATAAAAGATATGAATAAATTTATAATTAATAAAACAGAAGCAGTAAAAAATGAAGCAATTTATTATTCAATTCCTATACAAATAGGAAATAAGTCAAATAAATTTCAATATTCCAAAATAGACAAAAATGCTAGAAGTAGAGACTATAATGATTCATTAGAATGGCTTTTAGCAAGTAAACTAGTTTATAAATGTTGTAAATTAAATAGTATTAATATTCCACCAGAGGCATATAAAAATAATGAATTTTTTAAGATATATATGGGTGATGTAGGAATTTTAAATACAATGTTAAAGATGAATGTAAATGATATATATCTAAATAAAACGTTTTTATATAAAGGAGAGATAACTGAAAATTATGTAGCAAATCAATTAATGTTTAATAATGTAGATTTATATTATTGGGCTGTAGCAAGTAGTTCAGAAATTGACTTTATAATATATAATGAAGATGGAATAATTCCAATAGAAGTAAAAGCAAGTGATAATACACAATCAAAAAGCTTGAATGAATATATGAAAAGATTTAAACCTAAATATGCAATAAGAATTTCTGGTAAAAATTTCGGATTTGAAAATGGAATAAAATCAGTTCCCTTATATGCAACATTCTTAGTTAAGTGATATGAAAGATTTAAGATAAAGTAATTTAGAACAAAAACGGAGGAAAATATGGTAGATAATAGAGAATATGGATTAGTATTAGCTGGTGGTGGAACAAAAGGAGCATATCAAGTAGGAGTTTGGAAAGCATTAAAAGAATTAAATATAAATGTAAAAGGAATAGTAGGAGCATCAATAGGATCATTAAATGGAGCATTATTTTTACAAGATGATTTTAAAATGGTAGAAGACATGTATGAAAATATTAAATTAGGAAATATAATGAATGTTGACGGAATGAACGAAAACAAGAATATATTTAGCTTATCAAATATATTTAACTTAGCAGCAGATTACACCAAACAAAAAGGAATTGATAATACACCATTAAGAAATATGATAAGAAAATATATAAATATGGATAAAATATACAATTCAAATATAGATTTTGGATTAGTAACATTTTCTGTAAAAAATAGACAACCATTACAAGTATTCAAAAATGAGATACCAAAAGAAGAAATGGAAAATTACTTATTAGCAAGCTCATGTTTTCCTATATTTAAGCCACAAATTATAAATAATGAAGAATACTTTGATGGTGGATTATATGATAATATACCAGCAAACATGTTAATTGAAAAAGGATATAAAAATATAATAATAGCAGACATTGCAGGAGTTGGATTTAGCAAAAGAACAATTAATAAAGATGTTTATATTAAAGTAATAAAACCATCTGAAGATTTAGGTGGAACATTTGAATTTAATCATGAAAGAATAATAAATAATATAAAATTAGGATATTTAGACACAATGAAAGCATTTAATCAAATGCAAGGACATATGTATTATTTTAAAAGTGAAGAATTTGCCAAAATGCTAGAAGTATTTAACCTTGAAACAATTTATGGATTAGAATATTCTGCACAGATATACAAAATGAATAAATATAGAGAATACACATTTGAAGAATTTATTACAGAATTAAATGAAAGAAATCAAAACGCAGAAAAAATATATAAGAAAATGAGAAAAGAAAATTTATTTCAAAAGAGCAGAAAAATAAAAGCATTTTTTGATAATGGACTAGGAATATGTTTGGTAAAAGACTTATATATGGATAGACCTGCTGCAAAAGTTTCAAATTACTTTTTGAATTTTGTTAAAGATTATAAACTTGCAGCACAATCTTTAATTGAATTAAAAAATTTTATGAAATAAAAAAGAACCCCCCGTTTAATTACAAACGAGGGGTTTGAAACAGTTTACGTGCTATACGGGGAAAGGGGGCTTAGTTCTCGAGGAGAACTACTTCGACGTCAGAGCCAAGTCCCTGTTTAAGGGCCATCTCATAAACGTCTTGTGAAGTGGTGAACAACTTGACCTTCAAGTTGTTTGTCCACATCTCACACATGAGTGAGATGATACCGGTGACGCGCGTTTTCATTCCTTCAGGGATAACCGTGAAAACCTCCTCATTGAGCTGGCAGATCTTATGGAAGATGCTTGGATTTGACATAATCTCCTCCAAGGCTTCCTCAGCAAGGTTGTTGTGCCTACTGAGTTTGACAAGCTCCTTAGTCACACAGAACTGTGGGATGAAAACCTCAGCTCCAGAGGCCAAGATCTTATCCATGTGCTTCATCAAAGCACCAGTTTCGGTAACGATGACAAAGCTAGGCTTAACGGGAACGAGGTTCAGGCGCTGAGCCTCTGCCATCTTTGCATCGTTTTCACGAAGCTTCTTGAGCAACTTTTTGTGAGCTGCACAGTTTGGGGTGGCATAGTGTTCACGGAAGAGCCGATAAATCGTGCTCTTGCTCCGCCCAGATGCACGAAGGAGTTCCTCAGTGGGGACCCCATCATAAACCATGGTAATCAAGGTCTTGCACATGGTCTCGTTAGACATGCGCTGGCACATGGGCTTGTTGGTGGGAGAAGTGTTTGCATTAGTCATGGTGAAATGTCCTTTCAATTACGTGTACGTGTTTGTTATTCTTGTTCGACCGTAAACTGTTTCATATGGGTTGCATAATGCAATTATATCATAATTTTATATGAAAATCAATATTTATGTAAATAAAAATGGAAATATATTGAAAAAAATTTTTTTCTATGATATAATAATATTATTCCAAGCCTTTGGAACTGTATAAGAAACAACATTATTATAAAGGACTAAATGGAGGTTGTATTTTATGAATGCTGAGATTTATCTTATTATCAGAAAAGTATTCGCATGCGGATACACCTGGGACGAACTAGAGAAATATTTCGGTAAGAGCAGAAAAGTTTTAGAAGAAGAAATCAAAGAACATTATATGAGTTCTGGAGAAAATGCTGCTGAAAAAAATGCCAAACTTATCGAAGTTATTAATCGAAACAGTGTTGTAAAACAAGGGTAAAAGGATAAGGTATAAAAAATTTTATGAAGCATTGGTAAAATAGGAAGCAGAGAAGTGAGTTCACTTCTCTGCTTCTTTGTTCATAATTAGTTCATATTAATTTGCTATAATACATCATGTTGAAACGGAAAAAGATGGAAAATCCGTTGATTTATATAAGAGAAAAGTAACATTTTCTATTATATAAATCAGATATAATCGCTAGCCCTTTGAGATTTTCTCATTTTAGTCGAAAACTCAAATCGGGCGAGAATAAAGGGAGACTACATCGTTTTGTTCTTATAATGTTTAAAATAAATTATAAATTTGAAAGGAGTAAAAGCAAATGCAAAAATTTGGAGAATTTGTATGTAAACACAAAAGAATAATACTAATAATCATGTTAATTCTATTAATTCCATCAATAATTGGAATGAAAGCTACAAGAATTAATTATGACATATTAGTTTACTTACCAAATGACATAGAGACAATACAAGGAGAAAATATATTATCAGAAGATTTTAATATGGGGGCATTTTCAATAATCTTATTAGAAGATATGGAAACAAAAGACATATTAAAATTAGAAGATGAAATAAAACAAGTAGATAATGTAGCAAAAGTAATATCTGGAGCAGATGTACTTGGAACAAGTATTCCAGTAGAAATGTTACCAGATGAAGTAAAAGATGAGTTATATAAAGACAATACAACAGTAATGTTAGTAACATTTAAAGAAGCAATATCATCAGACACAACAATGAATACAGTACAACATTTAAGAGATATTACAGATAAACATTGTAAAATAAGTGGTATGACAGCAACATTACTAGATACAAGAGACTTATCAAATTCAGAAGTAGCAATATATGTAATAATAGCAGTTGTATTATGCTTAATAGTACTAGAAATAGCATTAGATTCATATGTAGCACCAATATTATTATTAGCAAATATAGGAATTGCAATATTATACAATATGGGAACAAATATCTTTTTAGGAGAGATATCATATATAACAAAGGCAATAAGTGCAGTATTACAACTAGGTGTAACAATGGATTTTGCAATATTCTTATATCATAGTTATCAAGCAGAATTAAAAAATACAACAGATAGAAATCAAGCAATGAGTATTGCAATATCAAAAACATTCACATCAGTATTAGGCAGTTCATTAACAACAATTGCTGGATTCTTAGCATTATGTAGTATGAATTTAACATTAGGAAAAGACATAGGAATTGTTATGGCAAAAGGTGTATTATTTGGAGTAATAAGTGTTGTAACAATATTACCAAGTTTAATACTTATGTTTGATAAAGCAATTCAAAAAACAAAACATAAAGAATTATTACCAAAATTTACAACAATAAGTGAATTTAATATAAAACATTATAAAGCAATAATTGTAATATTTATAATTGCATTACCAATAGCATTATATGGATATAACAACACAAAAGTATATTATAAATTAGACAGTTCATTACCAGAAACACTAGATAGTATTTCAGCAAATAACACATTAAAAGATAAATTTGGATTAGTATCACAAGAAATGATTTTAATAAATAAAGATATACCAAATGATGAAATTAATGAAATGTTAGATAAAATAGAAAAATTAGATGGAGTAGACTTTACATTAAGTTATTCAAAGCTATCTGAATTAGGTATTCCAGAAGAAATGTTACCAGAAGATTTATTAAGTATCTTCCAAAGTGACAAATATCAAATGATATTAATAAATTCAAAATATGAAATAGCAACAGATGAATTAAATAATCAAATAGCAAAAATAAATGAAATAGTAAAACAATATGATTCAAATGCTAAAGTAGTTGGTGAAGGACCATTAATGAAAGATTTAGTAGAAATAAGTGATCATGATTTTAATAGTGTAAACACAGTATCAATAGGAATTATATTTGTAATAATGATGTTTGTATTAAAATCAATATCATTACCAGTTTTATTAGTTATAGCAATAGAATTTGCAATATTTATAAATATGGGTATTCCATATTACACAAATACAACAATACCATTTATAGCATCAATAGTAATTGGAACAATTCAATTAGGTGCAACAATAGATTATGCAATTTTAATAACAACAAAATATATTCAAAATAGAAAAGATGGTAAAGACAAAAAACAAGCTATATCAGAAGCTTTAGGAACATCAATAAATTCAATTATAGTTAGTGGATTGTGTTTCTTTGGAGCAACATTTGGAGTTGGAGCATATTCAAAAATAGAAATGATAGGAAGTTTATGTACATTGATGTCAAGAGGAGCTATTATAAGTGTTATAGTAGTTATTACAGTATTACCAGCATTCTTAATGATATTTGACAAACTTGTTTGTAAAACAACAGTTGGTATGAAATCGGTTGAAAAATAATTAAAATGTCGTGATTAAAAAGAAAGGAAGTTATAAAAATGGATAAAAATGAATTATGTAAAAAAGTATCTGCAGGTATGTTATTAGTAACAATGAGTTTATATGCAACACCAGTATTTGCATATTCAAAAGATGAAACTGTTTATTCTAAATTAAATTCAGAAGGAAATAGTTATAAAACAATAGTTAGTACACATTTAACAAATACAGATAGTGAAAATACACTTAATGATATGACAAATTTAACAAATATAAAAAATACTAATGGAGACGAAAAATTTAGTCAAAATGGAAATTCTTTAATATGGGATGCACAAAAACATGATATTTATTATCAAGGAGAAAGTGAAAATGAATTGCCAATTTCATGTTCTGTAAAATATGAATTAGATGGTGAAGAAATTTCTGCTAAAGATATTGCAGGAAAAAGTGGAAAAGTAAAAGTTACAATAAATTATGAAAATAAATCAGAAAATTTGGTAAATATTAATGGAAAAACACAAAAATTATATACACCATTTGTTGTTGTTGCAGGAACAATGATAAATAATAAAAATAATAGAAATATTGAAGTTTCAAACGGAAAAGTAATTGATGATGGAACTAAAACAGTAGTTTTAGGTGTTGCTTTACCAGGATTACAAGAAAGCTTAAATATATCTAAAGATAAATTAGATATACCAAGTTCAATAGAGATTACAATGGATGCAACAAATTTTGAGATGGGAAGTATTATGAATTATGTTACACCAAAATTATTAGAAGATGAAGATATAGAGTCATTTGACGGATTAGATGAATTATATTCACAAGTTGAAACATTACAAAGTTCAATGAATCAAATTCAAGATGGTGCAAATACATTAAAAGAAGGAACAGATACTTATACAGAAAAAATGCAAGAATTTGAAAATGCAATGGGAATGATTCAAAGTGGAATGGCAAGTGCTAATTCAAATTATACAAAAATTAATGATGGAATAAAAACATTAAATAACAGTACAGGAACATTAAATAATGGTTCAAAACAAGTTGCTGATGGTGTTTATCAAATTGAAACAAATTTAAATACAATAAATGAAAAATTAGGAGAAGTACTTGCTGGAACACAAAGCTTAAAATCTGGTGAAACAGAACTTATTACAGGAATTGATACAATATTAACAAAATTAAATGGAATTGATGTATCTGATAATACAGAGAAAATTACAGAATTAACAAAATTAGTAAATACAAATAAAGCAACTATTGAAAAATTAACAAGTGCAACAACATTATTAACAAAACAATATGAAACATTAGAAGATGAACAAGCAAAAGCTCAAGTAAAAACACAAATTGATTTTAATAAGCAAATGATTCAATTATTAACAGTAAATACCCAAGCACAAGAACAAACAATTGCAACATTAAAAGCAACAGATTTATCTGCAATAAATGAATTAAAAGCTGGATTGACACAAGTAAAAACAGGATTAACAAAATTAAGTGCAGGAACAGATTCATTAACAAGTGGAGTTACACAAATAAAAGGTGGAACAGCAGTACTTGCAGAAAAAACAGGTGAATTAAGTCAAGGTGCTAATACAATATATCAAGGAACAACAAAATTAGCACAAGCAACAAACACATTAAAAGATGGTTCTAGTCAAATGAAAGATGGATTAAACACATTAGATAATAGTTCAACACAATTATTACAAGCAAATACACAATTAACAGAAGGTGCACAAACAATAAATGATGGTGCAACAACATTAGCTGATGGAATTGCAACATTTAATGAAGAAGGAATTCAAAAAATCTGTAATTTTGTAAATGGAGATTTAAAAGATTTAACAACAAGAGCTGAAAAATTAACAGATTTAGCAAAATCTTATAATAGTTTTACAATGGTTGAAGATGGTGTTAAATCAAATTCAAAATTTATTATGATTATAGATGCAGTTAAAAAACAAGAAGCAACTTCAAAACAAGAATATATAGTTGAAGATAATAATAAACAAAACTAAATCAAATTAATAATCTTAAATATAAGTTTTGCATTTCACTCCTCAGTTTATTACGAAATTTAAGAAATTCTAACTTATTTTATGGCACCCTTCCACTAAAGTGAACTCTTTCCATAAAATTTCATAGGATTTCTAAAATTTCTTCATGCGCACTCGTCATTACATTTAAAACTTATATTTTAAGATATTTGTTGAATTATATTTTTAGATATTATATAATTAAAGGGGTGATAACATGTTTAATATATTGGTAGTAGAAGATGATAAAAATTTAAGAAAATTAATAACAACATATTTACAAAGAAATAAATATAACACTTATGAAGCAACAAATGGAGAAGAAGCATTAAATGTGTTAGATCAAAGTTATATTGACTTAATTGTAAGTGATATAATGATGCCTAAAATGGATGGATATGAATTAATAAAATCATTAAGAGAAGCAAAATATGATGTTCCAATATTGATAATTACTGCTAAAAGTGAAATTGAAGATAAAAAAGAAGGATTTTTACTTGGGGCAGATGATTATATGGTAAAACCTATAGATATAGAAGAAATGCTTTTAAGAGTACAAGTATTATTACGAAGAAGCAAAAGTGCAAGTGAAAAGAAAATACAAATAGGTGATTTGTTATTAAATTATAATCAATTAAGCGTTATAAAAAAAGATAAAGTCTATAATTTAGCACAAAAAGAATTTTACCTATTATATAAACTGTTAAGTACGCCTAATACGATATTCACAAGACAAGAATTAATAGAAGAAGTATGGGGACTAGAAAGTGATTCAGATTATAGAACAGTAGATGTACACATAAAAAGAATAAGAGAAAAAATGAAAGATGTAGATGAGTTTGAAATTGTAACAATTAGAGGAATAGGATATAAAGCTATAATACATGAGAAGGGTTAAAAATGTTTGAAAGAATTTTTGGAAAAAGAAAATCATTACAAAGAAATTTAGTAATAGATTTGATAATATGTATAATAATTGTAATGTTTATTTCATTAGTTGGATTTTATATATTTGTAAATAAAGAAACACTTAATAGTTTAATACAAGTTAATTTTGAAAATAAAGAGCAAATAAAAGAAATATTAGGAATAACAAGAAGAAGTGTAGTTTTATTGATAATAAATACAATATTAATAAGTACAATAGTAATGAGAATAACAAGTAAGAAAATACTACACCCAATAAAAAAAATGACAGAAGCAACAAAGAAAGTTGCTTCTGGAGATTTTAATGTAAAACTTGAATCACAAAGAGAAGATGAAATTGGTGAACTAACACAAAATTTTAATCAAATGGTAAATGAGTTGGGAAAGGTAGAAGTAATTCAAAAAGATTTTATAAATAATGTATCACATGAAATAAAAACACCAATAAGTTCAATACAAGGATTTGCAAAATTGTTAGAGGATGAAAATTTACCAGAAGCTGAAAGAAAAGAATATGCAGAAATAATAATTGAAGAATCAAATAGGTTACTTAATTTATCAACAAATATATTAAGACTTTCCAAAATTCAAAATCAAGGAAAAATAGTAAAAAAAGACCATATTAATATAACAGAACAATTAAGAAAAGCAATTGCAGTACTTGAAAATAAATGGAATGAGAAAAGTTTAATATTTAATATATCTACTAAAGATATATATTATGATGGTGATGAAGAACTTACATTTCAAGTTTGGATGAATTTGATAGATAATGCAATTAAGTTTTCAAAACAAAATGGAAAAATTACCATAGATGTAAAAGAAGAAAATAATGAAGTTGTAGTAAAAATTAAAGATAATGGAATGGGAATGAGCAAAGAAGAACAAGAAAGAATATTTACAAGATTTTATCAAATAGACAAGTCACATTCACAAGAGGGAAGCGGATTAGGATTATCTATTGTAAAAAGTATTATAGATTTATCTGGTGGAAAAATTGAAGTAGAAAGTAAAGAAAATTCAGGAACGACATTTATTATAAAACTTCCTATTGAAAAAGAAAATAATAAAATAATAATTTAATGAAATTGTTGAAATAATTATTATAGTATGATATAAAGAAAATGAAGGAGTGATTTATATGGAATATTTTGAAAAAATTATGAAAAAAACAGGATGGACATCTTTGTTATCATCAATAGTTTTTGCAATATTAGGAATTATATTAATTACAAATCCAGAAGGAACAGTAAAATTTGTTTCTGCAATATTGGGAATTATGTTTATACTTGCAGGAGCATATAAAATAATAAGTTATTATCAAAACAAAGGAAAATATGATATCATGAATTATGATATAGCTTATGGAATTATAGCAATTATATTAGGAATTGCAACAATTGCATATAGTGAACAAATAAGTTCAATATTTAGAATTATTATAGGAATATGGATTGTTTATAGCAGTATAATGAGATTTAGTTTAGCTTTAAAATTGAAAACTATAAGTTCAAACATATGGATATATAGCATAGTATTAGCTATTTGTATGTTTATTTGTGGATTATATACAATATTTGTATCTAATTTAGTTGTTGTTTCAATTGGTATAAGCATATTAATTTATGCAATTATTGATGCTATTGAAGATATTATATTTTTAGTTAATGTTAATAAATTAAGTTAAGAATTATGATGGTGGTAATAGTAAAATGTTACCATTCTTTTTTTATGAAAATATAAGCAAAACTTATAATATGTATTACAATAATTAATTTGATTTATTATAAGAATTATGTTAATATATATATGTACGAAGAACAAACATATATAAGTCTTGTTGAGACTTACAAATCAATTGGAGGTTTTTTTCCCTATGGAAAAACTGTTCTATGAAGTCGTCACTGGAAACCACTATGATCTGGAGGAGGCTAACAAACATACTGGTGATCTTATAAAAAAAAGTGTGAAGGCTAAGGACATGCCTAACACTGAGCTTAAGTTCATCAGGAAACACCATTGTGGATGCTGTTTGCATTATGGCATGGCTTTGTTTAAGCTGATGCGTGATGCAGGAATGAAATGTTTCATTTCCATTTCTGCGGAAGAAAATCCTGTTACCCATGAGAAGACAGACAAGCATGTTAGTGTCTACTATATCAAGGAGGGAAAGGAGTATATCGCAGATCCTGTTGAGGCTGTGAAGACCGGAACACTCGGCTTTGACCAGATTCCGTTGGAAAGCTTCATCAAGGAGAACGGCACTGTAGAGATCTTTGATCCCTATGGGAAACATGGTGATGAAGAATTCTTTAACAGTTTTATGGGGTCACCTTTGGCCACATTTACTGGTGAAGAATAAGTCTCACAGACTAAAGTAAAAAGTCTCATTTGCTTTTTACTTTTAAAGCTATCGGCTAATTTGCCGATGGCTTTTTTCGTATAATTCTTGAAAGTAGTTATATAATATGATAAAATGCAAAAAAGAAAGGAACAAAAATATGTATGATGTCATTATAATAGGAGCAGGACCTGCAGGGATAACAGCAGGATTATATACTCAAAGAGGAAATTTAAAAACATTAATTATTCATAATGGAAAAACATCTTTAGAAAATGCAAATAAAATTGAAAATTATTATGGATTTGAAAATGGAATAACAGGTAAAGAGTTATATTTTCAAGGAATTAGACAAGCTCAAAATATTGGAATAGATGTAAAAAATGAAGAAGTAATAAAAATAGAAATGATAGAAAAAAGTTTTAAAGTGAAAACAGCCAAAAATGAATATATTTCTAAAACGATTATAATAGCAATGGGAACAAAGAAAAAAACTTTACAAATAGATGGAGTAAAACAATTTGAAGGTAGAGGAATAAGTTATTGTGCTATTTGTGATGGATTTTTTTATAGAAACAAAGATGTTGCAGTAATTGGAAATGGAGATTATGCAATATCTGAAGTAAATGATTTATTATCAATTGTAAATAAAATTACAATATTAACAAATGGAAAACCTGCTCCAGATATAAGGAGTGAAAAAGTAGAAATAAATAATAGAACTATAAAAGAAATATTTGGACACGAAAAAGTTGAGAAAATTGAATTTGATGACGGAACAGATATAAATGTAAATGGAATATTTATAGCACAAGGAACAGCAGATAGTATAGATATAGCTAAAAAAATTGGATTAGTATTAGAAAATAATAAAATAAAAGTTAATGAGAATATGGAAACAAACCTTAAAGGAATATATGCTTGTGGGGATTGTATAGGTGGAACATTTCAAATTTCCAAAGCAGTAAATGATGGGATGAAGGCAGGTTTGAATGTAATAAAATATCTTAATAGTTATAAGTAAAACTTATAAAATATATTAAAATAATTAATTTGATTTATTAATAACATTATGTTAATATATATGTGTAAGAAACATAAAACCAGTTGAGTTCTAATAGAACTCAAAGAGTTATTTGGAGGAAGACAAGATGAAAAAACGCATCTCTGCAATCGCTACCATCTTTCTGACCATGGCCGTTATGACTGGCTGTTCACACAATCCGTTTGTATCGGATGAGGTACATGCCACTCTGACTGTGAATCCTAACCAAAACAGGAGAGGTGTTTACGAGTCATATAATGGTCGGAGTTATGGTCAGACCAGGGCAGTAACATTTCCTGTGGTCATCAAAGTTCCCAAGGGGGAATATATTGAGGCCGAATTCAAGTGCGATGCTTGTGGGACGGTTATCAAGAGAAAGATGACTTGTTACCAGTCCGAATTGTTCCAGTGCAAATGTGCCATTGACGGAGACGAAAATGGCAATACACGAGAGTACATTGTCCTGGCAGTCTATGATATGGAAGAGGAGGGAGAGAGTCAATAATCTAAATAAGGAATAACCAAAAAGCTGTTGCTATAAATATGGCGATAGCTTTTTTGGTTATATAGAAATGCTAAAATTACTAATTAAAATTTAATATATATAAGACAAAAAGTTAAAAATATGTTATAATTCAAAGTGAATATAGAAAAAATAGAGTAAGAAAGTATTATATATAGGAGGAAAGATAATATGATAGAAGAAATAAAAAATTCAGGTGAATTTGAAAATATTATAAATAATAATGAAATTGTATTTGCAGATTTTTATGCAACTTGGTGTATGCCATGTAAAATGATGTCTAGAATAATAGATGAAATAGCAAAAGAACATCAAGAAGTAAAATTTGTTAAAATAGATGTAGATCAAAATACAGAATTAGCGATAAAATATAATGTTATGAGTATACCAACAATGATAATATTTAAGAATGGAAATACAAGTAAAACATTTATTGGAGTAACAGATAAAAGTGAAATAATTGCAGAATTTTAATAGAAATAAGAGGAGAAAAATGAACAGAGAAATATTAAATGATTACAAAAATAAAGACGAAAAAATGTTATTAGCAGAGGTGTTAGATAAAATAGAAAACACAAATAATAGAAATAAAATTGAACATACTGATTTTTTAGATTTATCTCAAAATGAATTAGTACAAAAATTTTTAAACAAACAAAAAGTGGAAAATTATATGCAATATGGTGGATTTGATGAAGCTGAAAGAAAAATGTATATATTTTATCCTGAAAAATTTAATGAACAAGTTGTTGAAAAAAATTTATCTAGCATTGTTCAAATTATTAGAATTGAATTGCCAGATGATTTAATTGGAAAATATACACATAGAGATTATTTAGGTGCAGTTATGAAACTTGGAATAAAGAGAGAAAAAATTGGAGATATAATTGTAGAAAATAATGGTGCAGATATTATAATTGATAAGGAAATTACTAAATTTTTAGAACAAAATTTAAGTGAATTAACGAGATTCTCAAAATCAACAATTACAGTAGAAGATATACAAAATTTAAGAAATGTTGAAGTAAAAAAGGAAGAAATTGAAATAATAGTAGCCTCTTTAAGACTTGATAATGTTGCATCAGAACTTGCAAGATGTTCAAGAAGCAAAATAATTGAAATAATGAATACAGAAAGAGTTTTTGTTAATTTTCAAGTAGAAACAAAGAAAACAAAACAAATAAAAGAAGGGGATATGATTACAATAAGGGGAAAAGGACGATTCTTTATAAAAGAGATTATTGGGCAAACTAGAAGTGGCAGAACAATATTAAAAGTAGAAAAATTTGTATAATAAAAATCACAGTCTTGAATTTAAAGACTGTGATTTTTAAATGTCATATTTTGTCATAATATAAGCATCTGTAGTATTATTATAATATTTTTTTCTGATTCCTAAATTCTTAAAACCGAACTTTTCATATAATTTAATAGCTGGTATATTTTCAACATTTACTTCAAGTGTAAACGTTTTTAAATTCATATCAGAACACAAATCAATTAAAGTTTCCAACATTTCACCACCAATGCCTCTACCACGACAAGATTTTTTTACAACTATATTATTTAAAGTAGCTTCATCAAAAATAACTGAAATTCCAGCAAAACCAACAACTTCATTTTTTTCTTTAGCAATAATATATTTGGTTTTATCATTTTCAAGTTCTTGTTTTAATACATTATAGCTCCAAAAATTATCAAAATCAGAATATAATGTATTTTTCATTTGTTCTAAATCTTCTAAAGTCATTTCAGTTATTTCCATAAAATTCACTCCTTTTTATTTGTTTTCTAAAGCTCTTTCAGCTTGAGATTTTCTTAAATATAATGGCATTAAATCAAAGTTTGTATTTTGATTATAAGCATTTAATCCAGCTAATCCAAGAGAAAAACTACTTAAATCATTTTTATCTGAAAAAGTGCAAGTATTAAGATTAGAAAGTAGATATTCTTTATGTATAATTGAACCATCACCAACAAAATTGATTTTGTCATATTTATTTAATATTGGAATGATTTCTTCTATTGTCTTAAAGTTTAACTCTTCAAGTTGTGCTACAATATTATTTTTCTTTTCAAAAACTCCAAAGTAAACATTATTGTTTTTGGCATCTATAAGTGAACAGATAATTCCATCACTATCTATATTGTAAGCTAAAGATTCTAAAGAAGAAATTCCAACACATGGAATATTTAAACTATCTTTAAATGCAAGTACTGTTCCAACACCAATTCTTATTCCTGTAAAAGAGCCAGGCCCTTTATCACAAACAATTAAATTTATATCTTGTAAAGTTAATTTACTTTCAGATAATGCTTGTTCTATTACAGGCATTATTTTTTCAGAATGATTTCTAGCATCATTAACAATAATTTCTTTTATACATTTTTCATCTTCTAAAACAGCTACTGTACATAAATTACTTGCTGTGTCTATACTTAATATTTTCAATTTTTTTCCTTCTTTCTTGTGAATATGCTTATTATACTACAATTAAATAGATTTTACAATAAAAAAATAATACATAGTTTAAAAAAATGGTATAAGTTGAAAGAAAAAAATAATAAACAACAACCCATTCACAAAAGAATGAGTTGTTTATTTTATATTAATTCTGCTAGAAGCAGCAATTTTTCTTTTTGTTAGTTTTTTTACAGCAGAATAATGATATTAAAGAAATTATAAATAAAATTCCTAATGTTATTAATAAAACAATTACAGCACCTAATCCTAACGTTTCAACAACACCAAGTAAACTTTCAATTAAAACACCAACAAAAAAGAATAAAGCTAAAGTAACAACACCTGTTATTATCCATAAGCATGAACAATCTTTCTTTTTTGTTTCTTTTTTACAAAAAATATCTACTTCTGGTTCCATAATTAGCACCTCCAGTCCTAATATATATTATGTTAATTATATAAAAAGGTTACGCAATTTAGAAATATTGAAAAACGATAAAAAAGTATTGACAAAAAATAATAGTAGTAATATAATGTTCATATCAAAAGAAAAAAATAAGTATATTTGGAGGGAAAGAAAAGATGAAAATATTAATAGGAGCATTATTTCTAAGTTTATGGCAATCATTACTATTTTGGAAACAAGATTTAGGCATATCTGTATTATTGTTTACAATACCAATAATATGGATAACAACAAAATTATTAAAAGGAAATATAAAAAACAAAAAAGCTCCCGGATTTCTCCGAGAGCTGATTGCCATAGTTGCGGTGCAAGTATAAGAATTGAAGTTATTTATTTTTTACTTCATTCTGCTTGCCTTCGCTTAAAGCCAGCGGTTTCTGGCCTGACAAAAGCGCTTGCTGTTTTTGCTGTATTTCCTTTAAGCTTGTCTCTCCACCTTGACTAAGCTCTAACGTCTGCTTCTGTATGCTCGCCAGCAGTTCTTTCGTCAGCAAACCTGTTTGTTCTATAATGCTGTTTTTGCTTTTGATAAAGCCATCAATAACCTGTTGCTGACGTATAGCAATATTGTCCAATTGCTTCATGTAATATTCACCCTGCAACCTCATATCTTCTTCAATACGCTTTTGGTACAGCTTATGCGCAGGTGAATCAACCTCGTATTTTTCCAAAATAGCTAATAACGCCGGCAGTTTCTCCATATTATATTCATCGTTATCTGCTTTTACTTTATCTCCCAACTCGTCATAAAATTTTTCAATATCCCTGACAATAGGCAATGAACCTTTTTCAATAATGGCCATACGTGTTTCTGCAATTTCGGTCAGCTTGGACTGCATTCTTACGATTACCTCTGCTGTCGCAGCAAATCCCTTCACCTTTGCCTGCACAAGTGCTTCTTCACAATCGTAATGCGCCTGTAAAAACTCCAGCTGCGCCTTATGCATAAGCTCCTGACGTTCGCATTCCATAGTAGCTAATCTGATTTTTGTGTTCTGCTCAATTTCAGCGATTCTTACTTTATCCGGCTCATATACCGTAGAGCTTGTCGAACGGCTGCCTCCACTGGAACTGCCACCAAACAATCCTTTAAACCAGCCACATATTTTACCAAAAATGCTCATATCATCAACCCCCTTATTTTGCAATAACCGTTCTACCTGATGGCTTCTAAACCTGCCCAAGGTACAAACATTAGCAAAGTGCTCACAATTATTAAAAAGTACATTATAATCGCCATCACCAAGGCAGCTACGTGCATAAGCAACTATCTGGTCCGGCGCATACAGGTCCTGAAACTCTTCATCAGTATATTCTTTTACCTCCAGCTCACCGCCTTTGAGGAAAAAATTTAAATCTGAACTGATAACCCTGTTTTTCGATGAATCCATAATACTATCATCATCTGTACCTGTAAAATGAATAACTTCATTATCTGAAACATAGATGCCATGATGCGTGTAAATACCATGCATACGTTTTACGCGTATATGGTCACCCATTACAGGATTCTTCTGCACCCAAATTTCTTCAGTAAATACTGCATCAGTTATCGGCAGCTGCGGAACAAAGCTTTCCATAAACCATTACTTCCTTTGCTACTTAGCCAAATCCTTACGCATTTTGAAAATCAAAGAATTATACGCCTTTTCACGCCTTGCCTTTTCTTCACTATATGCTTTAGCATCTGCAAGGTAGATATCATAATTCTTTTGTTTCAACGCAGCAAACTCATCTAAGATGGTGTGTGATATTTTCTGTAAATTATTATTGGCAACAAACTTTAAAACTTCGTCAATTTGAATATCAAGCAAGCTATTTGCCCAATTCAAAATCCAGACTCTGTCTTCTGCATTCTTGCAGTTGAAGATAATATCCTGCAGTTCTGACTGAAGCATCGCCACAAATTTGTAAAGACTGCTTTCTGTTTCAAACTTCTCCTGTAAATCGCCACCAGCCTGAAAAGCAAATTTCTGATAAATTCCTTTGCGTTCTTCCTTGTAAAACTTATCAATCTGCTTTTTATAATCATCTAAAATATGAATAAGCTGTTCAGGGACAGATGTCTTGACTTCTTTATTCGTCGGCATGGAGCCGCGCAAGCCACGTTCAATAACAGACTGCATTTTTAATTCAATCGCATATCTTAACTGTTGCCAATCCTGATACCAAGCAGACCATATTTCCTCTTCAATCCCATCATCCTCGCAGTCATTTTTCATATCTTCTTTATAGGTTGTTTTGAAAACTCTATAGCCTTCAGTCCAATTCTCCCAGATATTGATAGCATTCATGACGAAGGCATGGTTTGCCTCAAAATATTCTATCTTGCGCAAAGCATTTTTGATGATTTTGGCAGTATTTTCCGCTAAGAAAGCAAAGCTTGCTCTCTTTTCCTGCTCCAGCTCGGCCAATTCACGAAGAGAATTTTCACCTTCATCAATTTCATCAATTCTGTATTCCAAAGCATCTGCCTGCTTCTTCACAGCCAAAATCCTTGTTTTAACGCTGCTCATTCCCAAAGAAAAGTTTTTCTGGAAGAAGCGTTGTCTATCGCACAGTAAGATATTTTCTGCTTCTGTAAGATTAGAATTAGCTTCATATTTTTTTGAAAGCTTAAGGCTGATTAAATTGAAATCCTTGATTACCGACGCCTTTTGGTCTTCGTAATAATCCACTTTTTCCATAAGTTCCCTGCACCACTGCTGCACAGCCTGATAATACTTGATGAGAGAAGCATCAATAGCCTTGATATCATACTTTGCCAGCAACGCTGTGTAATCAAAATCTGATGAAAGCAATGTAACTTTCTGCAGTTCATTAATTTGTGTTTGCAACTCTTGGAATTGCGCTAAAAGCTTAGGCTTTTCAAAGTATATTTGCTTATAAAGCTCCGTAACCTCTGCATCATCAAAAATTGGCCATAATTCATTTTTCGTGAAAAGGTCTAAGGTAAATTGCAGACGTTCCTTTTCTGTATAAACCTTGTTTTCAAGAGCTACATTTTTTTCATAATCTAAGCCTTCTACTAAGCAACTAGTACAAGGTAAATTATAAGGATTAAAACCAATACTGCCTCCCTCTATAAATTCAAAATCTTCCCACCAGCACACTACTTTACCTTGTTACTCCATTTTACTCATTCCGCATCCTAGCCAACAGCCCAGTTCTTTACCTTGATACACCCACCAACATTCATATTGCCGTTGTTTCATAAATGGGAATTCTTTATCGTTCATTATACAGCAAAATTCATCAAACTCAGGCAGTCTCCATTTCTTAAAGCCTGTATCGTTGTTTTCAGCAAATTTTGAAATTGCCATTTTTATTTCTCTCTCTTTAGAATATTCTACGTTATACGGATAATAATCCAAATTTGCCCAAAGTATGCCCGTATTTCTATCCATAAATACCTTTTGTTTATTTTTAAAGAAATACCATCTCTGATTTTTGATAGCTTCCAAAATTCTTTCAGCACCATTTTTTTCGTAGGATGCTTCTATTTCACGAAGCTTTTTTAACAAGCCAT
>OIZX01000175.1_pt1 | contig 50511 bp, 28 predicted proteins | sample 1588621 | NCBI WGS metagenome assembly OIZX01 (sample SAMN03283276) | human gut metagenome | biome: human-associated habitat; material: feces | host: Homo sapiens | place: Peru | collected 2012 | reverse complement strand
CCGCCGTCAGGCAAAGAGCGATTTCATGACATCGAGCGATTTCATCTCGGGAAAGTCGGGGAAGTGTAACCTATAATACTTTAAAATAAAGTCGACACACAGGTTACGCTCCACCCTCGACATCGCGAACAGATGCATGTTGTCGAAGGTCATGCGCATAAGCACTCTCAGACGCGCAGCATCGGCAGGCGGAAGGAAGTCGGGGTGCAGAGGCTGCTGTCTTACGAAGCAGCCAGCACGAAAATCGAAGAACACCCCGTCGCCTGCCTTGTCAAGGTTGGGGAAGAAACCCACAAAGAGCGACAGGCGCATCATGAACACGAGATGGAAATTGCTGAACGACCGCTCACAGCCGTCAAGCCATTGCAGACTTGCCGCCACATACTCGAACAACGGCTTGTTCTGCTGCTCGTTGCGAGTGACATGAAGCAGAAACTCAGCCACAAAAATGGTGAGCGACAGCTTGTAGGGGTCAAACGGTATCGTGGCATAAGGCACCAGCAGACGGGCCTCCTTCAGCCGTTGCAACCGCACCTTCGGCCTGAGGTCAAACTCAATGTCGAGCAGCGACAAGGGCTGAAACAGCTGTTTGCGTATCTTGCCTCGGCCCGACGGCAGCACTTTCTGTATGAAAGCCACCCGCCCCGTCTCCTCGACAAACATGTCGACGATATATTGCGACTCGCCAAATTTTATTGAATGAAGCACGATAGCCCGCGTTTTTATAAGCATAAGTTCACGATTTTATCGCAAAATTACGAAAAATGAGGGGTTTAGCGAAAAATTATCTAAGAAAATTTGGCTAAATCAGCAAAAAGCCGTACCTTTGCATCCGCTAAATGAGCACACGGTCCCTTCGTCTATCGGTTAGGACGAGAGATTTTCATTCTCTAAAGAGGAGTTCGACTCTCCTAGGGACTACAAACAAAATAAAAACATAACATAAAGATGGCAAACCATAAATCATCATTAAAAAGAATCCGTCAGGACAAAGTTAAGGCTTTGCACAACAAATACTATGCAAAGACCATGCGTAACGCTGTACGCAAGCTTCGTGCAATGACAAACAAGGAAGAGGCTGTAAAGCTCTATCCCGCTGTGCAGAAGATGCTCGACAAGTTGGCTAAGACCAACATCATCCACCAGAACAAGGCCGCAAACTTGAAGTCAAGCTTGTGTTCTCATATCGCCAAGCTGGCTTAACAAGCTGCTGGTGCAGAAAGAAATATAAGGCTCCGTATTCCTTTGGGAAAACGGAGCCTTTTTTCGTTTTATTTCACTCTCCATTTGTCGTTTATCCCACATTTTTTTCGTATCTTTGCAAAGATAATATCGAACAATCAAAATGGCAGAAATACAAAACAACGAAAGCAATTATTCAGCCAGTAACATCCAGGTTCTGGAAGGCTTGGAGGCTGTTCGCAAACGTCCGGCGATGTATATTGGTGACATCTCCGAAAAGGGTCTTCACCACTTGGTAAACGAGACCGTCGATAACTCTATCGACGAGGCGATGGCGGGTTACTGTACCGACATCGAGGTAACCATCAACGAAGATAACTCCATCACCGTAGAAGACAATGGTCGTGGTATCCCTGTGGATATGCACGAGAAACTCCATAAATCAGCCCTCGAAGTCGTTATGACCGTGCTTCACGCAGGTGGTAAGTTCGACAAGGGTTCTTACAAGGTATCTGGCGGTTTACATGGTGTGGGTGTAAGTTGTGTGAATGCACTTTCTACCCACATGTTGTCACAGGTGTTCCGTGGCGGCAAAATCTACCAGCAGGAATATGAGAAGGGTAAGCCTCTCTATCCTGTCAAGGTGGTAGGCGAGACCAACAAGCGCGGTACACGCCAGCAGTTCTGGCCAGACCCAACCATCTTCACCCACACAGTCTATAAATGGGACATCATCGCCAACCGTATGCGCGAGTTGGCATTCCTCAACGCAGGTATCAAGATTACCTTGAAAGATCTGCGCCCAGACGAGGAAGGCAAGACCAAGGAGCAGGTTTTCCATGCGAAGGATGGTTTGAAGGAATTCGTTCGCTACGTAGATCGCCATCGCACCCACCTCTTCGATGACGTCATCTACCTGAAGACAGAGAAGCAGGGTATTCCTATTGAGATTGCCGTGATGTACAACACAGACTATTCAGAGAATATCCACTCATACGTCAACAACATCAACACTATCGAGGGTGGTACCCACCTGACAGGTTTCCGCATGGCGTTGACCCGTACTCTGAAGGCTTACGCAGAAGCTGACCCAGCCATCTCTAAGCAGATTGAGAAGGCAAAGGTAGAGATTGCACCAGAAGACTTCCGCGAGGGTCTTACCGCCGTTATCTCTATCAAGGTAGCAGAACCTCAGTTTGAAGGCCAGACCAAGACCAAGCTCGGAAACAGCGAGGTACAGGGCGCCGTTCAGCAGGCTGTAAACGAAGCTTTGTCTGATTACCTGGAGGAACATCCAGACGAGGCTAAGCGCATCTGCGAAAAGGTTGTCCTGGCAGCTACAGCCCGCATCGCAGCCCGTAAGGCACGTGAGAGCGTACAGCGCAAGAACTTCATGACTGGTGGCGGTCTTCCTGGCAAGCTTGCCGATTGCTCTATGAAGGATCCTAAGGAATGCGAGATTTTCCTCGTCGAGGGTGATTCCGCTGGTGGTTCTGCCAAGCAGGGCCGCGACCGTTTCCGCCAGGCTATCCTCCCATTGCGTGGTAAGATTCTGAACGTAGAGAAGGTTCAGTGGCATAAAGTCTTCGAGGCAGAGTCTGTCATGAACATCATCCAGAGTATCGGAGTTCGCTTCGGTGTAGATGGTGAGGACAGCAAGGAAGCCAACACAGACAAGCTGCGTTACGACAAGATTATCATCATGACCGATGCCGACGTCGATGGTTCCCACATCGACACGCTGATCATGACATTGTTCTATCGCTTCATGCCTAAAGTTATCGAGGAAGGCCACTTGTACATCGCTACCCCACCTCTCTACAAGTGTACTTACCGCAGCAAGGTAAGCGAGTATTGCTATACAGAACAGCAGCGCCAGGCTTTCATCGACAAGTATGGCGACGGCACCGAAGATAAGAATATCCACACCCAGCGATACAAAGGTTTGGGTGAGATGAACCCAGAACAGCTTTGGGAAACCACTATGGACCCAGCAACACGCTTGCTCAAGCAGGTTACCATCGAGAATGCAGCTCAGGCTGACGAGATTTTCTCTATGCTGATGGGCGACGATGTAGAGCCACGCCGAGAGTTCATCGAGCAGAACGCAACATACGCCAATATCGACGCATAAAGCGAACACCATATATTGGGGGCAGACTCAGCAGGAGTCTTCCCCCTTTTTTAGGTTGCCGCCTTCAAAAAGCAACAACCCCGACATCATGTTTTTACAACTAACAAAACTAAATTTATGAAGCATCTGCTTTTTACGTTTGCGCTAGCTGCCTCAACGTTTTTGAACTGCCAGGCGGCAACAGTTAGTAAAACTCCCCTACCCAACAAGTTGTGGTACAACAAGCCTGCATACGCCTTCGAAGAGTCACTGCCACTGGGCAATGGCAAACTGGGTGCGCTGGTTTACGGCGGAGCCAACAATGATTCCATCCAGCTCAATGACATCACCCTATGGACGGGCGTTCCTGTAAACCCTGACGAAGGTGGCGAAGCCTACAAGTGGATTCCCAAGATCAGAGAAGCCCTGTTTAAGGAAGATTACAAGACTGCCGATTCCCTGCAGCACTATGTGCAAGGACACAACTCTGAGTTCTATCAGCCGCTGGGCATAATCAACATCAAGGATTGCAACCAGGGAGAATTTACTGATTACTATCGTGAGTTAAGTCTCGACAATTCCCTTGCTACAGTACAATTCAAGCGCAATGGCATCCAGTACACCAAGGAGTATTTTGCTTCACATCCTGACAAGATGATCGCCATCAAGTTGAGTGCCTCTCAAAAGAGAGCCATCAACAGCGACATATCCCTGACCTCCCTCATTCCTCATCAAGTGAAAGCATCCAGAGGACAAATCACCATGACAGGTCATGTTCTGGGAGATGAAGCCAACAGTACGCATTACTGTGCGATGCTTCAGGTAAAGAACACCGACGGACAGGTATGGGCTGACGATTCAGTGCTCCATCTAAAAGATGTAAGCGAGGCTATCATCTATCTTGTCAACGAGACAAGCTACAATGGCTTCGACAAACACCCGGTGAAAGAAGGGGCTCCATATATCGAAAGAGTATCTGATGATGCCTGGCATCTTGCCAACTTCACCTATGATGAATTCAAGCAGCGTCATATCGCTGATTACAGGAAACTCTTTGATAGAGTAAGCCTGAACCTGAAAGGTGCCAAGTTTGATGCTTCCCGCCCTACCGACCAGCAGTTGCTCGCCTACAGCGACAACCACGAGAGTAATCCCTATCTGGAACAGCTCTACTTCCAATATGGCAGATACCTGCTCATCAGCAGTAGCCGCACCAAGGGAGTACCAGCCAATCTGCAGGGACTCTGGGCACCAGCCCTCCGCTCTCCATGGCGTGGCAACTATACCATCAACATCAATCTGGAAGAAAATTACTGGCCGGCAGAAGTTGCCAATCTTTCCGAGCTGGTTGCTCCTGTAGATGGATTGGTAGAAGGCTTGTCGGTAACAGGTCGCCACAATGCCCAGCACTTCTACGGCATCGATAAGGGATGGTGCGCCGGACACAATACCGATGCGTGGGCGATGAGCAACCCTGTGGGAACCGGAAACGAGAGCCCACAATGGAGCAATTGGGCGATGGGGGGAGCCTGGCTTGTAGAAACCCTCTGGGATCACTACGACTATACCCGTGATACGGAATATCTCCGCAATACAGCCTATCCTTTGATGAAGGGCGCTGCCGATTTCCTGCTGGAGTGGCTTATTCCGAATCCACACAATCCAAACGAACTGATTACAGCCCCTTGCACATCGCCAGAGGCAGACTATATCACCGATAAGGGCTACCGTGGCAGCAGTTTCTATGGTGGAACCGCCGACCTTGCCATCATCCGTGAGCTCTTCAAGAACACTATCAAGGGAGCGAAAACCCTAGGTATCGACAGTGATTATCAGCAGCAGTTGCAAGCTGCTCTCGATCGCCTGCGTCCTTACCACATTGGAAAGCGAGGCAACCTGATGGAGTGGTATCACGATTGGGATGACCAGGATTGGCATCACCGCCATCAGTCTCACCTGCTCGGTCTCTATCCTTTCCACCAAATTTCGGTAGCAAAGACACCCGAACTTGCTGCAGCCGCAACCAAGACTTTGGAAATCAAGGGCGACAATTCTACTGGTTGGAGCACAGGCTGGAGAATCAACCTCTGGGCTCGTCTGCATCGTGCCGACAAGGCTTACCAGATATACCGCAAATTGCTCACCTACGTTAGTCCTGAGGTTTACAAGGATAGCAAACATCACAGTGGCGGTACCTATCCTAACCTCTTCGATGCCCATCCACCATTTCAGATAGACGGCAACTTCGGAGGAACTGCAGGTGTTTGCGAGATGCTGATGCAATGCGATGGTGAAACGATGAATTTGCTCCCTGCTCTTCCACAGGAATGGCAGACAGGAGAAATAAGAGGTCTAAAGGCCCGTGGCAACTATGGCGTATCACTCGCATGGAACAAAGGCAAATTGACTCAGGCAACCATCACCAGCAAGAACGAGGGTAATCTGACCATTCTCTACAATGGCAAACAGAAAGTTCTCACCTTCAAGTCTGGAGAAACAAAGACCATCAAATAAAAGATCCATATCGATCTTATCTATATCTATAGAGTAAAAGACTATAGTTATCTATTAGAGTAAAAGACAAAACATTAAAGAAAAGGACAAAAGTAAATCAATGAGATACATAACAACTCTCATCATTTCTATACTTTGGGTACTGAGCTCCCATGCACAGGAGTTCGGTACCCACTGGATATCCTATCCCCTGCCCAACGATTCTTCTGAGGTATGGTTCCGCCAAAGTTATATCATGGACGAGTGCCCCACCCAGGCCTTTATGAATATAGCAAGCACTGGCAACTACAAACTCTATATCAATGAGAGAAACGTAACGGGAAGCCTGAAATTCGATGGTATCAAGGACAGCATTCTTCTGAACCGAACCATCGACGTAACCCGCTTCCTCAAAAATGGCGAAAATGTGATTGCAGTATGGTACGCCCCACAAGGCAAACCCTGCTACGGCAAGCAACTCTCCCTGGAGTTCTACGGATGGCAGCAGGACAGCATTCCATTCTATCAGAAAGCTGACGGCAAATGGTTCTGCCGACAACTCAAGGAATGCAGCGTTGGAGAAGGCGAACGCTTCCATGCCCGCACCAATACGCAGGCTTGGAAATCTGAGGAATATCACCCTTACGGATGGATTCACCCTACCGGTTGCGTCATCACAGACGAATATAGACAGGATTCTGCCTATGTTATGAATTATAAAGCCTTCGGCGAAAAGAAGGTTATCAAGGACGAGAACAAGCTCTACAAGATATTGAAACCAGCCTGTACATACAGAGACTCCACCGGTTACAACATCGACTTTGGCAGACCTTTTTATGGCACCATCCGCCTTACGCTGCGAGGAGCCGGCAAAGGAACCAGATTAAAGATCAATGATTTCCTGTACATCTGCAACGGAGAACTGGATGAGCAGGCATTCTGCCGATTTAAATTCAACAAGCAAAAGATATACACTCTTACCTGGAAAGGAAGATTCAAGGAAAGTGATATCGTGGATATTGAAGGATTAGAGATTTCGGAATAAGCTACCAAGCTTTTCGAAATCTCTTTTTTTTATTAATCTTCCAAGTCGGCAAGCAACTGCTCTGCCACTTCGCAAAGCTCATCATACCATTCCTTACCGAACTTCTCAATCAGCGGACCTTCCAGGAACTTATAAACCGGAAGATTCAACTCTTCACCCTTCTTGATGGCATCCTTGCAGATGCGCCATTTGTTATAGTTGATGCCATACACTTCGTTGCCGAAATCCTTGGCACGGATTGGATACAAGGCACAGGAGATAGGCTTCTTGAACTTCGACTTGCCTTCGCGATAAGCACGCTCCAAGGCACAAAGACAGCAATTCGGAATGGTATGTCCATCGCCCAAGTCTTTCAAGTCCTGATAGCAGGTAAACACACAATCCTTACCATTCACGATACTCGTTACCAAATCGCCTTCAATATCCGTATAAGCCACGCCCTGCTTGTCGATGATAGCCTGAGCAGAAGCCGAGAGATCATCCCAAACCACATTGAGCGCATCCTCTATCTCCATGATTTCATCCAGGGTAACAGGAGCTCCCGCATCGCCTTCGATGCAGCACTCGCCCTTGCAGGCATCAAGGTCGCAACAGAATTTTTCGGTGATAATATCAGGTGAAACCAATACGTTGCCCACCTGCAGAATACGCAGTTCGTCTTTCTTCATAATGTTTTTGAGATGAATAAATTTCTTTGAGTGTATAATAAAAATAATGATAGCTACCCATGAGTGGATAGCTATATATTAATAGGTGTGCCTACCATTGGATAGGCGAAATACCATTCTGCTGCAGATACGCATTGCAGCGGGAGAAATGATGATTGCCAAACCATCCACCACGGTTGGCTGACAGTGGCGATGGATGCACACTTTCCAATATCAGGTGCTTGCTCGTGTCGATGAGTTTCGCCTTGCTTCGGGCATAACCGCCCCAAAGGATAAACACCAGGTGTTCCTTGTCCTTGCTGAGTGCCTTGATGGCTGCATCGGTAAACTCCTCCCAGCCTTTGCGCTGATGGCTCGCAGCCTGATGGGCACGAACAGTCAACGTGGCATTGAGAAGCAGTACTCCCTGTCTTGCCCAGCGGGTCAAATCGCCCGTGGCTGGCATCGGAGTGCCGAGATCCATCTGAATCTCCTTGAATATATTAATCAATGATGGTGGAAAAGTGATTCCATCCGGCACAGAGAAACTCAACCCCATTGCCTGCCCCGGCTCATGGTATGGATCCTGTCCGATAATCACTACCTTTACATCATCAAAAGGACAGAGATTGAAGGCATTGAAAATCAAACGGCCCGGAGGATAACAGGGTGTACGCAGGTATTCCTCTTTTACGAAGTTTGTGAGGTCAACAAAATACTGCTTGTCGAATTCTTCTCCTATATGCTGTCTCCAACTTTCTTCTATCTTTACGTCCATAATGATTTAAGTTAAAGAAGTCAAGGCTCCAAAAAGCCTTGACTTCCGAAATTATTATTAGTCAATAATCAAGTTCTCACCAGTCATATCAGCTGGCTGCTCCAAGCCCATGATGTGGAGGATAGAAGGAGCAACGTCTGCCAAACGGCCATCCTTAACGGTAGCTGAGTTGTTGTCAGTTACGTAGATGAATGGAACTGGGTTCAAAGAGTGAGCGGTGTTTGGTGTACCGTCCTCGTTGATAGCGTGGTCTGCATTACCGTGGTCAGCGATGATGATAGCCTCATAATCGTTAGCCTTGGCAGCCTCGATAACGTCCTTTACGCAGTTGTCAACAGCGTGAACAGCCTTAGCGATAGCGTTGTAGATACCAGTGTGACCTACCATATCACCATTAGCGAAGTTTACAACGATGAAGTCGTACTCCTGAGTGTTGATAGCACCCACCAACTTATCCTTTACCTCGTAAGCACTCATCTCTGGCTTCAAGTCGTATGTAGCCACCTTTGGAGAAGGAACCAGGATACGGTCCTCGCCCTCGTATGGAGTCTCACGACCACCATTGAAGAAGAATGTTACGTGAGCATACTTCTCTGTTTCTGCAGTATGGAGCTGCTTCTTGCCCTGTGCGCTCAAGTACTCGCCAAGGGTATTCATGACGTTCTCCTTAGGGAAGAGGATATGAACGCCCTGGAAGCTTGCATCGTATGGAGTCATGCAGTAGTACTGCAAGTCCTTGATGGTGTGCATGCCTTCCTCTGGCATATCCTGCTGAGTCAGCACCTGTGTCAACTCCTTAGCGCGGTCGTTACGATAGTTGATAAAGATAACAACATCACCCTCCTGGATAGTACCATCAACAGTAGAGTTAACGATAGGCTTGATGAACTCGTCGGTTACGTCCTCATCGTAGCTTTCCTGCATAGCCTTCACCATGTCGTCGGCCTGCTTACCCTTACCCTCTACGAGCAAGTCGTATGCTTCCTTCACACGGTTCCAACGCTTGTCACGGTCCATAGCATAGAAACGACCCACGATGCTGGCAATGTGAGCATCGTTCTTCTCGCAACATGCCTGTACCTGCTCGATGAAGCCCTTACCGCTCTTAGGGTCGGTATCACGACCATCCATGAAGCAGTGTACGTATGTTTCTTTCAAACCATATTCCTTACCTATCTCTATCAACTTGAAGAGGTGATCCAAAGAAGAGTGAACACCACCTGTAGAAGTCAAGCCCATCAAGTGGAGCTTCTTGCCAGTCTTCTGTGCATAGCTGTAAGCGTTGATGATCTCCTGATTCTTCAAGATGTCACCGCTCTCACAAGCCTTATTGATCTTAACGAGGTCCTGATAAACCACACGACCTGCACCAATATTGAGGTGACCTACCTCAGAGTTACCCATCTGACCATTAGGAAGACCTACATCCTCTCCACAAGTCTGGAGAGTAGAATGTGCTGAAACTGCTGTCAAATAATCGAGATAAGGAGTTGGAGTCCTGAAGATAACATCACCCTTATCCTGCTTACCGATTCCCCATCCATCGAGAATCATTAAAAGAGCTTTTTTTGCCATAATTACATTAAAGATATAAAAATTCGAATTCTGCGTGCAAAGTTAAGCAATTTCACCGAAACGACAAAGCAAGGTCTATGAAAAAATCACAAAAAAGAAAGGCCTTCACCATCAGCAGTTTGTTTGCTGACGGCAAAGACCACGCACAGTTTTGGTTTATCTTTGATTTCCACCGAAAAGCGGTATTCTATTGTCTCAAGACTGGTCGTTATGACGCATGGGCATAGCCCATTGCTTACGGATCCCATCACCTTTCTTATCTATAGAAGCCTTTTTGCATTCAATAATAAGACTATATTTATTTGTATAATGGCTAAATTCGTATCCTGATTTTAATGAGACACAAATATTTTTCTTTCAAAGAAAACGATTTTACTCAATAAATATTCTTCCTATTCCCGTCTACTCTGGCTCTATACACATGATATAATAGATAGGCAGATAAGTGATGCCATTCTTCTGCTCCACCTGCTGAGCATTAGAGAGAACGAAGGCTTGCTGGATGTTACATTCCTTGATTTGCAAGAACTTATCCAAAGCGCTATGCACCTGATAATCCTTGCCCGACTTGATTTCGAGAGGAAGGACAGACAGATGCTCCATGTCATCTATCAGATAATCCACCTCACCCGCTTTCTTGTTGTCGTAATAATAAAGGTTGAAACCATGAGCCTTCAACTCCTGCGCCACCACCGTTTCATAAACAGAACCAAGATTGATGCTGGAGACATCATCCATCACCGCCTTGATGTTGGTGCCAAAGAAAATACTGGTCAGAATACCCACATCGTTCATATAAAGTTTGAGCAGATTTTTACCACTATTCTCTATCAAAGGAAAACTTGGCTTACTGATTGCTTTCACCTCCAAAGTAATGCCCGAAGAAATCAGATAGTCGAACTCCTCGACATAATCACTCATTCTCTTTCCCTTCTTATCCTCAATATCCTTCACCACCACTCGCTTCTTCTTGTTTTCCAAGTTAGAAGGAACCATGCTGTAGATACGCTGAATCTTCAGACGATTGTGCATCTCCTCATAACGGGCAGCATCTACACCATAGAGGTGATGGATCTCATTCTGTATGGAACGAATGGTAGTGATATTCTTGGTTGCCAAGAATTCGTTGACGGCATCAGGCAATCCACCAACCAGGAGATACTTCTTGAATAAATCGAGCAGTTTATTATGAATGGCTTCAGGCATCGATTCCCTTGCCGCATACTTCTTTCTTACCGTATCAAGCACCAGTTGTCCTATACCATTGGCTATCAAAAACTCCTCAAAGTCCAATGGATACATGTGCCGGATGATGATACTTCCCAAAGGAACCGAGGAAGTTGTCTTGAGTGTAACACCCAGTAACGAGCCGCTGGCGATATAAGTAAACTTGTTATCTTCGCGCAGGAACTTGAGTAAAGTAAGCAGATGGTCGTAGGCCTGAATCTCATCAATAAACACCAAAGTGTTATTCTTTTCCTTCATCCTATCACCTGCCACCGCACTCAATGCCAAATAGAAATCATCCACCGTCTTAGCATCGGCAAAAGTCCTGTCTCCAAGCTTGTCTGTCTCCATATTTATCTCAATGTAGTTGGGAAAAAGCTTCTTTCCGACTTCACGAATGATAAAGGACTTACCTATTTGGCGTGCACCATCTATAATCAAAATCTTATCAGACCCTGATTGTAAGTGACTTACAATATATTTTTCAATCTTTCTATAGAGCATATTTACACTTTTCCTATAATTTTTCCTGTGCAAATATACACTTTTCCTACGAAACAACCAAGCAAGAACTACACTTTTCCTATAAATAACTACAAGAAAAACTACACTTTTCCTATAAACAAAGATAAAAAGGACAAATAAAACTGCCCATCGTATAGGGCAATTCTATCCTTCATAATGGGTAGAACAGTCCTATACGATGGGCAGAGTACATAGAATACAATTATGGATTACTTCTGCTTCAGATAATTCAACTGAACATTAGGCGCACAAGCATTGCTTGTCTTCTCTGTGTATTCAGCTACTTTTAATGTAGCAGTTCCCTTGATGCTCTCTACATCGGTACCTACCTGGAAGAGATAGTTACCAGCATCCACCTTCCACTGACTGTTAGCCTCATCGAAGCTGGCAAGGTCGCGCTTCTCGAGAGTCATCTTCAAGGTCTGGCTCTCGCCAGGCTTCAGCTCACGAGTCTTACCAAAGGTCTTGAGTTCCTTAAGAGGCTTCTCGTATGCCCCCTTAGGAGCAGTGACATATACCTGTGCCACCTGCTTACCAGCTACCTTGCCCGTATTCTTGATAGTAACACTTACCTCGATGTTATTTCCATGAACCTTCACTGCAGGTTTGCCCATCTCGAAGGTGGTATAACTCAAACCATAACCGAATGGATAAGCCACATTCTTCTTGAAGGTATCGAAATAACGATAACCTACATAGATGTCTTCCTCGTGGTTGCTGAAGTCTACACCAGGGATAACACCCTTGCCCCAACTCTCCATATTCTTATAAGTATACATATCATACTCCTTCGCAAAGTTGGCAGTAGAAGGATGGTCGGTAGCAGCAATAGGCCAGGTCATGGTCAACTTGCCCGATGGATTCACCTTACCTGTCAGGATATCGGCAACAGAATTGCCACCCTCAATACCAGGTTGCCATGCCACGAGGATGGCATCCACACGATCGCGCCAGCTTGCTGTCTCCATGACAGAACCCGAGTTGATGATGACAATCACCTTCTTGCCCTTAGCATGGAAGGCATCAGACACTCGGAATATCATGTCTTGCTCTATCTTACTCAGGTTGAACTCACCATCTATCTGGCGGTCCATACCCTCACCAGCCTGTCGACCTATGGTGATGATAGCAGCATCAGCCTTAGGCTCTTCACCGGCTACGCAGCGCTCGGTTATCTCGATTTCATCGAGTTTGGGCTGTCCCTGATCCAAGAACCACATCATAGGATTCTTATCGGCCTTCAACTTAGCCTTGGCATATTTCACGTAGTTCTGATAGATTTCTGTAAGCTGAGGAGTGGTAGCCACACCGATGTTCTTCAAACCTGTAACCATGTCTACAGAATAGCCTACATTAACAGCACCACTACCAAGGCCGCCCGACATAAAGTCGTAAGAGTTGACTCCGAAAAGGGCTACTGTCTTCAGGTTGCGAACAGGCAGAGCACCATCGTTCTTCAAGAGCACCATACCCTCGGTACTACTCTGACGGGTAATGGCAGCATGGGCTTTAAGGTCGGGCTCGCTACTATACTTATAACCTTTGAATCGAGGAGTCTTCACGATGTATTCGAGCATACGGCGCACATTACGATCAACATCCTTGATATCCAATTTACCAGTTTTCACCGCATCTACAATGGCTTTAACCTGAGCAGGATAACCAGGCATCAACAGATCATTGCCTGCTGCTACCTCCTGTTCTACAGGAAGATCTTCACGAATACCTATCCAGTCGGTCTCAACGATTCCCTTGAATCCCCAGTCATTACGCAAGATGTCTGTCAGCAAATCTTTGTTGCCTTGAGCATAGACACCGTTCACCTTATTATACGCCGACATGATGGTCCAAGGATTGCTCTTACGCACCATCATCTCAAAGCCCTTGAGATAAAGTTCACGTAAGGCACGCTGACTCAGACGCTCGTCCACACGGGTACGGTCGCTCTCTTGTGAGTTGACAGCATAGTGCTTAGCACTGACACCCACACCCTGACTCTGCACACCTAAGACAAAGGCTGTACCGATAAGTCCTGTCACAATGGGGTCTTCTGAATAATACTCAAAGTTACGACCGCAAAGAGGATTGCGGTGCAGGTTCATACCAGGACCAAGCACGACATCACAGCCATACTCTAAGGTCTCATTACCAATAGCTTCACCAACCTTGCGCACCAACTCGGTGTTCCATGTAGAAGCTAAGCACGTGCCAATAGGGAAACCCGTGGCATAATAGTTGCGACTATCGCCATCACGATGTGCATCGATATGAACACCAGCAGGACCATCACACTGCACCGTAGTAGGAATGCCAAGGCGTGGGATAGCAACGGTAGTACCTGCAGCACCAGGCACAAACTTCTTCTGATGTCCCAGCATCGCTCCGCTTCCTACAAAGCCGTCGTTTCCGCCACCCACCAAGAGCTGGGCTTTCTCTTCCAAGGTCATCGCCTTGATAACTTCATCTACGTTGTTGGCATTGAGCTGAGGAGCTGTCTGTGCAGACATCGTTGCCGCCAACGCTCCTACTGCCATCGTAAGAACCATTTTCTTGTATTTTATCATTTTCGTTATATTGTTTAGTTATTAGCTTATAGACTTTACTGCTGCATATTACGTTTGCAAAATTAATAAAATCAAGACAAAGGCACAAGACTTTTTTTGCTTTTTATAAGTACTTTTCCTATCTTTTCTGCTCTATTTAACCGATGAAGCATATCTGATTAACAAATTGTTCTGTATCAGGACACAAGATTTCTATCCCTTCATGCCGTTTGATGAAAAGCTGATGTTACGCATCTACCATAAATTTCTAAAAAAACGCAGCAATCTCATTTATAAATATAGGTATAGGTAGAAAAAGCCTCAAGAACGAATGCTTTCCTTAAGACAAAACCATTTCTATCTTTTACAAGTTTCATCAAAAAAGCAGGAAAAATACTTGAAAACCTTGTAGGAATCAGATAATTATCGTATTTTTGCTGAATTATCCAAAAATTGAATACCAGAATTAGGACATTTAAATAATGAAAGGTATGGAGCAGAGAAATTCTTCCATTGAAATCTATCGTTCCCCAGAGGGCAACATAGAGCTGAATGTAAAATTAGAGAATGATACCGTTTGGCTTACACAAAGCCAAATGGCAGAGTTGTTTGGCCGTGACAGAACTGTGATTTCACGACATGTCAATAACTGTTTTAAAGAAGGTGAACTCGACCCAAATATCACATGTGCAAAATTTGCACATATGGGTATTGACGGAGACCAAACCTACGAAACAACAATGTATAACTTGGATGTCATTATCTCCGTAGGCTATCGTGTAAAGTCAATCAATGGTACCAGATTCCGTCAATGGGCTAATTCTATCTTGAAGCAATACATCATCAAGGGTTATGCCATCAACCAGAAGCGCTTAGACAATTACAATGAACTGAAAGAAGTGGTTCGTTTGATGTCACGTGCGATTACATTGCAAGATCAAGTATCCGAGGGCGAATATAACGGGCTGTTCAATGTTATCAGCGACTATGTTTATGCTCTGGATACTCTCGACAAATACGATTATCAAACATTGCTTATAGACAAGACGACTCAAACCGAACCGTTCCATGCCACCTACGAAAATGCCATGGAAGCCATCAATGCCCTGAAAAAAAAGTTTGGTGGCAGCAAATGGTTTGCCAATGAGAAGGATGATTCTTTCAAAAGCAGCATCGGTCAGATTTACCAAACCTTCGGTGGTGAAGAACTCTACGCTTCGGTAGAAGAGAAAGCTGCCATGCTACTCTACCTTGTAGTAAAAAACCATTCATTCAGCGATGGCAACAAGAGAATTGCAGCCATGCTTTTTCTTTGGTTTATGGAGAAGAATGGCATTCTGTATGCAGAAAATGGACATAAGAGAATTGCCGACAACACACTCGTTGCACTGACTCTGATGATTGCAGAAAGCAGAACTGAGGAAAAAGATGTAATGGTAAAAGTGGTCGTCAACTTGATTAACAAAGATAATCAATAAAAATTGCCATTAAAAAACCGGACAACAGCTGAAAGACAAGCGAACAACAGCTGATGACCGACCGCATATCAGCTGTTGGGCGGTTTTAAAAAGAACTGTTACATCCAAGATAACTGATAATCACAGCACAAGTTTCTTCTCTATCTGTACATGATTTTCGGGAAGAATGTTTACCTTTGCATGCAGAATGAAGAAAACGGTCATATTATTTCTATTTTCCCTGTTGCTGACCTTCGTTGTCGGCTGTACGCCATCGCACTATCGTCTTTCGTTCGAAGAAATAGACGATATGGCAGACTATTATCCCGCCCAAGCCAAGGTATATTTGGAAAGAACCGACAGCAACGACAACAAAGGGTACTACAAGCTACTGGCTTGCAAGATAAGATACCAAATCACTGGCGTATATTTTTTGCGCCGAGATTCCGACATTGAGGACGCCATACAGATCTTTACCAAAGAAAACAATGAGCCTATGCTTGCGCGTGCATTATATTATAAGGGCGCCATAACTTTCAACACAACTCACGACACAACACAAACGCTGCAAATACTGATGCAAGCCTGCAGACATAGCTCCATCATGCGTCAAAAGGAGAAGCTCGACCTCTACGACCTGATGTGCCGCATCACTCACGACAACTCCTACACCGTAAAACTCGAGGACGAGGCACGACAAAGCCACAACATATCCCATCGTGCCTGGGCGACGCTCTACCGTGCCGTGAACAATCAAGACCGTCAGTTGGCAGAAGAAGCTTTCGACATCGCTTACTCCATTCCCGAGAACAAGGACAGTACATTAGGGCCTATGTACAACTATTATTTTCAAAAACTGATAGAACAAGGAAACACTCCCGACTCCGTCATCATGGATTACATCAATCTGGCAGATAACTATGGTGGTATAAAACACAAAACTGCAGTGGATCTGTATCGTTTTCTATGGAGATACGGCAAGACACCCAAAGGAGAGAAATTTCTCAATGCCCATAAACCGGAAATAGAGGAATTATCCAATTACATGTACCTGGGTTCGTATGAATATCTCATACCGTTTTACTTTGTGTACTTACACCTGGGTGACACAACGACTGCCGACAACATCGTCAAACTAATACATCAGTCAGAACCCTTCATTGAAAGACAAGGCAATGCAGACAAGGAACAAAAGGTGAAACTAATGTATGAAGGAGGTTACAGCAACTACCGATATGCGCAAGCGAAGAACTGGATTCTTGTAGCCATCATCATCGTGCTTGCCATATTGCTGACAATGACATACCTTTCTGTTTCACGCATACGAAAAGCCCAAAGCACCATTGCCGCTCTACAAAGTTCGCTACATCAGCTAAAAGACGTAGAGAACGCAACACTTGCAGAACGATGCGAGCAACTGAATCATGACATCACCACACAAGTACGCAAACTGAAAAGACGTGACAAGGATATAGAATTGTACAAGACACAAATCGGCGAACTGACCGATATAAGTCAGGGACTCATATACTACTCGCAAGCAGTACAGAACAAGAACATCAGTCAAATCGGCAAACAGGGAATCCTGCAGCTACTTGCCAGCTACAGGATGATAGACGAAAAATACAGCAAACGGCTTGCCTGCTACGATCTGAATCCATCACATTGCCTCTTCTGCATACTCTACCACATGGGTAAAACTGACGAGGAGGTGATGCAAATCATGCAATATTCGATGGCTAATATAAGAGTAAGAAAGTCGCGCATCAAGAGTGACTGCGAGGTAGATTCCTTCGAGGCTGTGATAAGCCGTGAAGCGTAATTCGATTACAAAAAAAGAGAATTGTATGGTTATATATCACGTTTAAGCACCTGATAACCAAGACATACCAACACTCATTGTTGTAATATTCGTTTGCAAGTTTGCAAGATTACACTTATCTTTGTAGCTGCAAATTATTACATAAAACAACATTTCGTATGACACAATTCAACTACTGCAAGGCGACCTTCTGCCGCCATCTCTTGTTTCTGGCCCTGGCTCTTTCATTCGGTTTCACCGCACAGGCCAAGGACAACACCATTACTTTGCCACCGACTTCACCCCACTTCGGTCCATCGCAAATAAATGTCATCTTCGACCACTACACTCCTGGATCCAGGGAACGCGTGCGCATAATTTTATACAACGGAGCGTTTAGTGGCGGTCCCTACGACACCAAACTGCGAAAGAACGCCGATGGCACACAGGGCTTCGCCATCACAGAAAATCTGGTGCTGCCTACCCAGGCAGACCTGAAGATAGGCAAGCGAGCAATCCCCATCATCATGGTTCCAGAAGGAAAGCTGACCATCACTCTCGATTCTACAAATGTGAAATTTGATGGCGACTATGCCGCCCTCTGCACGGAGTTGCAAACCGTCAAAGACAATCTGGAGACGAGTGGTCGAACATTCTTCGATGACATAAGAGGCATGACACCCCTGCAATACAAGCAGTTCATCGTCGATACTTATCAAGCCAACAAGAAGGTCATCGACAAGGCTGCGGTGAGCAAAGCCTGCAAAACTTATGCCCGTGTGCAACTCGACATCAACTACATAGGCCACCTCTTGGGCTACAAGACATACCTTAGCATGAGCAATATGATAAGCAAAGACAGCACAGCCCAAAAGAACTTAGAAACACCCATCGACACGGCATCCTATTTTAAGGGACTGTCCAAAATGTCCATCCTTCGCTCAGTCAATCAGCGTTACTATCCCTATTACTGCGAACTGGACAATAAGCCTCTCGGCATACACATTATCAATGACGAGCTGAGCGACAACCTGATCAAGGCCAACAAGTACGGCAAGAAACTTACCAGCAGCAATCCCTTCATGCCAGCCCCCAACACACCGCTCAGCGAGGAAGAGCTCCAGACCGCCAAAACCGAGATTACCTGCCAGCCTGTATTACAATTGTTGCTGGCCAAGAACGAACAAGTAGCTCAAAAAGCGAAAGCCGACGCCGAAGCCTCGAAGAAGTTGAGGGAAGAAGCTGCCGCCAAGGGCACATTCTCCATCATCGACATACCCGAGAAGCTGGCCGCTGGCAAGATTATCGAAACCCTCATCGCTCCCTACAAGGGAAAAACCATCCTCATCGACTTCTGGAACACATGGTGCATGCCATGCCGTGCTGCCATGAAATCCATCAAGCCTATCAAAGAAGAAATGAAAGACATAGTTTACATATACATTGCCGATGCCACCTCGCCTATCGATAAGTGGAACGAGATGATACCCGACATTCATGGCATTCACACTCGTATCAGCAATCCCCAGAGCACCGAGTTGGGCAAGCAGTACAATTTTGATGCCATTCCTACCTACGTAATCATCGACAAACAGGGACACAAAATCTACCAGCACACTGGCTTCCCTGGTATAGAAGCCCTGAAGGAAGCACTAACCAATGCTAATAAATAAAATATGAGAAAAACATTATTAATAACATACATTCTCGTTCTGGCCCTCACAATGCAGGGCAAGAACGAGAATCCTGTACGTTCGGCACTCGTGAGCCAGGGCGACAGTTGCATGGCCGAGCACGACTCTCAGCATGCCATCGGGTTTTATCAACAACATCTCAACACCCATCCTGGCGACTTGTCTGTATTACGCAAGTTGGCTTCTTGCTACCGAATGCGCGGCGACAACAAGAAAGCCATCGCCTGTATGGACAGTATTCCCGAAGACAGCCTCAACCACGAGGACATGAGAATGCTCTTCTTTACTAATCTGAACCTTGGCAATAAATCCGCAATAGATAACTGGGGACTTCGTATCAGGCTAATGTATCCCAACGACAGCGAGGTGTTTACCACACTCCTTTCACACTGGAACAACTCCAACAAACCCGAAAACGTTTCGGCCTTCGCCTTATCGTATGTAGAGAAACAGGATTCCACCAACATCCTCATCAATAAAGAGCTTGCCTACTCGCTGTTTCTGCAATTCAGATACGAACAGGCAATACCCTATTACAAGAAGCTTATAGCCGATGGATTCGACAATTATGAATCAAACTTTGTGTTAGGACTATGCTACTACAACACAGAGAAATACCAACTGGCACTACCTTATCTGAAAAGAGCTGTAGACCAGAAAGACGATCCACCTATGAACAGCCTATACTTCTTGGGAATGGACTACAAGAAGCTGGCTGATGCCTGCAAGACTGATCAGAAAGCAAAAAAAGAAGAATATCAGGAGTTAGCCATTCAGAACCTGAACCGTTCTATAGAAGTTGCCTACCCACGAGAACGTGCGCTCTACATCAACCAGCAACTGGCAGAACTCTACTACGATAAAGGAAAGTTCGGAAATGCGGGACATGCTTTCGCCCAATGCATCGAATACGACGATAGCGATAACCCGCTCAACTACTACAATGCAGCTCAAATGTATATGGCCGATGGTGACGAACTGAAGGCACACCTGTACCTTCGAATTTTCCTGCAGAGAGCACCGAAAATGAAAGAGGGAGCTGAGAAGGAGAAACTCATCACCAAAGCAAAGGCACAGTTGAAAACAAGATAATTAAAATCCTCAACTTTCGTAAGTTCAGAAGTTCTATAACTTCCATACATACGAAAGTTGAGGATTATAATCTTAACCGAACTTTAAAACAGAACGTTTACTCCGCCTGAATACCGAAATACTCGTTAAGCTCGGCGATAGCGACACCATCCGTATTCTGCAGATCCTTAATGAGTCTGCCCTTTTCCAACAAAAGGATGCGAGAAGAGATATCTGCCACAAAGTTGAGGTTATGGCTGGAGATGATGACCGTTGTGCCATGCTCCTTGCATACCTGATGAATCAGTCGGGCAATGTTCATCTGCGAAGAAGGGTCGAGATAGTTGAAGGGCTCGTCGAGCAAGAGAACCTTTGGGTTAATGATCATCGCGCCAATGATACCTATCTTCTGGCGGTTGCCCTGCGAGAAATCACGCAGATACTTCTTGGTTCCCATGATTTCATCGTGCATAAACGTCTCAAAAGGAGCCAGACGTTCCTTTATCGTCTCGTCATCAATACCATAGACATCACCTATAAACGAGAAATACTCCTCGGGAGTCAGGAAGTCGACCAAGAAGCGTCCGTCAATATAGCTGCCCGTATAGGTTTTCCAATCTTCCGACTCGTTGACCTTCTTTCCGTCGCTCTCCACATAACCATCGTCAGCCTTTATCAGGTCGAGGACAAGACGCAGCAAGGTGGTTTTTCCTGCTCCGTTGTTACCTACCAATCCTACCAACTCTCCCTGGGCAATATCGAGGTTTTCTATATCCAGCACCTTTGTGCCATTATATATTTTCTTGAGATTCTGTATCTTAATCATTTTCTTAAAACTTTAATCGTTACTTATTTTTTACCAAATTGGAGGAAACTTACTTTTCCATATATTTTTCGATGCGTTCATATCTTCGACGTTCGTACATGGTTGCCACCTTGAGAATTACCTTGCGATGAAACATCAGACACACAACGGCTATCACAACACTCGATAGACACCACGCCATCTCGCCCCAAAGACAATAGATAGCAGCCAACAGTCCTAAAGGCACAATGAAGAAGATACTATAAAGATTGATTTTCATATTAGCACCCTGCATGTTGAACATCGAGTTAGAGAAGAGTTCCAATCGTGACGAGAACAAACAGGTGGGCAGATTGCTAAGATTGATAAAGACAGCCATACTCAAAGCACCCAACAGTGTGAGCAAAGAAACTTCTGGTGACAGAAAGACAAAAAACAGGCATAGTAAGGTCATCATTGTACTGATACTCAGATGGAAATAATAACAATTACGCAAAAGCTGTTCTACCTTGATGGGCTTGGTCAATAAGCCCTGAAAAAAATTCGCCTCTATACCAAAAGTCCATTGCGACAACACAATAGAAGGGAATAATACATCTCCCACGACATATAGTATCAAAGGCTGGGAGCTACCAGATTTGGAAGGCAAGAACACCATGAGCAGAGAGTCTAAAAAGAAGATGATCACCATGAGAAGCACCATGTTGCGCACACGCTTGGCACGAAGTAGTCCGATGTACTGCAACTTGTAGAGCGTTGTTTTACCAAAGCTTCTGAAATGAGACACCTTATGCTTATTCTCGTTGTAAATCTTCAGATGATAGAGATAGAAGAGCAGGCCCATACCGATAAGAATGGCCCATACAAACATACCTATGTTGAGCAAGACACCTGGCATCCAAGAGAAGCACACGAGATAGGCTGTTAGGACTGCCCCCATACCTATCCACCCTAATATTAAGGGCCAACGTAGCATCCACTCTGTTGTTTTGCGATAACAAGTGATATAAATACCATTAATAAAAGAGAAAGTAAGCATCAGCAGAAAACCTGCTATAGCTTGCGGGATGGTGAGCATCCAAAAGAGCATGGGCAACATGAGCACAGGCATCACATAGTTCCAAAAACTCGCCAAGTTGGTGAGCAACAGGAATCGGTTCCACATCTTTTCTGGCACAGGGCGTGTCTTCAGATAGTCATCCATAGCGGTAGTATCACGCTTCATAACAAGTTTGAGGATGATATCAGGTATGAGCATGACCAACACCAATACCGAACAAAGTACTGCGGGCACTCCGTCTTCAAAGAGTTCTTCGCCATCTATCGTGGCGCCATAATAAAAGCTTACACCTATTATTATATATAAGAAGACGAGATAACCGCCCACTACAGCATCTTTCCAAGTGAAATTACGGCGTTGCTGAAGCCACCATAATCTAAAGAGCATTCGTAACATAAATTCATCGTTTTTTAGTTCTTGAGTGCAAAGATAAATAAAAAACGACAAAAAACGAACTTATTGATAAACTTAACCTAAAATTAACCGTTCATTGCACATCTGAGTTTCAGACCATAAGATGAGCAATGAACGGTGATAAGAAGATACTATTCTGATACTACGGGCAGGATATTGTCCTCCTCGTCATAGAAGAGAGGTGCCACCTTCAGACTGCGAAGCCAGGTAGTATCATTAGAAGGCACGCAGTCGTGATGGAACAGATACCACTGTCCCTTGTACTCTGCAATACTGTGATGGGTGGTCCAACCTACCACTGGTTCCAAAATCACACCTTTATAAGTGAACGGACCATAGGGATTGTCACCCACGGCATAACAGAGCAGATGGGTATCGCCTGTAGAATAGCTGAAATAATACTTGCCCTTGTATTTGTGCATCCAACTGGCTTCGAAGAATCGATGAGGATCATCGGCAGGAAGCACTTGTCCTGCCTCATCAACGATGACTACGGGCTTTGGCATCTCAGCAAACTGCTGTACATCATCAGTCATCAAGGCCACACGAGAAGGCAATGGATTTTCCTTTCCTTCTGGAAGATGCTCATCCTTCAATGCCTTGTTGTCCTTGTACCACTGAAGCTGACCGCCCCAGATACCACCGAAGTAGCAGTAGATTTTGCCGTCATCATCCTTGAACACACACGGGTCGATACTATATGACTTGCGGATAGGGTCAGCATTAGGAATGAAAGGTCCTTCTGGTTTATCGGCTACAGCTACACCCAAATGGAACACACCATTGTAGTCCTTGGCAGAGAAGATAAGATAGTACTTGCCATCCTTTTCTACCACATCATTGTCCCACATCTGCTTTTCAGCCCATGGCACGTCCTTCACATCAAGAATCACACCATGGTCGGTCACCTCGCCCTCCATCACATCATCGAGCGACAGCACATGATAGTCTTTCATCTGGAAGTGTCCGCCATCATCATCGAAACATTCACCACTGTCCCAGTCGTGAGAGGGATAGATGTAGAGTTTGTCGTTAAACACATGGACAGAAGGGTCTGCCATATAGTCTTTGGGAAATAAATATCTTGCTTTCATTGTTGTTTGTTTTTGTTATTTTATAATGACACTCCATCATCGCTGGACTCAGAAGTTAGAGAACCTAATGATATAAAATCTTATTCGAAGAGTTTCAGGATATCCTTAACGACGGGCTTAGCCTGATAGTCACGATCGAAGAGCATCGGATAATTGGTTCTTCCCTTCACAGGCCAGTCATTAAGCCAAGTATGACCATCGTTCACACCCCAGAAGGTGACACGGCTAATCACGTCCTTATGTCGTTCCACGATACGGAATAAGTCAAGGTAACGCTGATTGAACAATTTCTGCGCTTTCTTGTCAAGTCCCTTGACATAAGGGTTGTATTGCTCCATGAGTTTGAAGTTCTGACTGATTTCGGCTCCATTGAAGTCTTTAGGATTGGGCAGCATATTCATGTCAAGCTCGGTAAGCATCACTTTTACCCCTTCAGCAGCAAATGCCTCTAAACTCTTCTCATAGTCGGAATAATCGGGATAGTTGTAGCCGTTATGACTCTGCATGCCTACAGCATCAATACGAATGCCCTTGGCCTTGAGTTGGCGCACCAGCTGGCAAACAGCTTCGCGCTTGCCGGGCTTCGACATGGAATAATCGTTGTAATAGAGTTCGGCATCGGGATCGGCTTCATGAGCAAACTGAAAAGCTAAGGCAAGATACTCTGGACCTATTATATTATAATAAGGTGTCTTGCGATAACTACCATCATCCTCGAAAGCCTCGTTTACCACATCCCAGCCTTTTATCTTGCCACGATAGCGAGTCACTACGGTCATGATATGGCTATACATACGACCTATCAGGGTCTCACGGCTTACATTTTTACCGGTTTCATCGGTAAACATCCACTTGGGTGGCTGCGAGTGCCATACCAAACAATGCCCAATAAGGGTCATGCCATTACGTTGCGACCAGTCTACCAATCTATCGGCATCAGTCCAGTCGTAGCGATTCACTTCGGGATGAATCAACTCGCCCTTCATACAGTTCTCGGCTACTACTTGGTTGAACTGAGCTTTGACCAGTGCCTCTGCCTGTGGATCTTCGCCAGCAGGCAGATTGCGGTCTACTGCCGCACCCACTAAGAAATACTTTCCCAACACATCCTTCAGGGTGGGTTGACTTGGAGATTTCTGTGCCCATACAGAGGTTACCATCAAGGCACCTACTGCTAATATCATCATTTTTTTCATACTATAATGTATAGATATTGTTAGTTGTCTTTTATTTAACTTTTTCTTCAAACCTATGCTTCTTGTTGGCGTGCCTCTATCTGCTGGTTGATATCGTCGATGACTTCATCGCTCAACTCATACTTCGAGATGATAAACATAGCTAAGAGAAGCAAAAGGGCTGGGATGATGCAAACCAACCATCTGATACCTTCCTGTGCCAAGGGTGCCTGTTGTTCTAAATCGTTCATGAAATAGGCTCCTGCGGCATTGCCTACCGACATCATGGCAAAAGCCGTAATGAAGAACAGAGCTACAACACGCAATGGACGGTTGTGGAAGAATTCCGTCCACAGGTCGCTCACCTTCACATTCTTTGTCTCACTCTCGCCCATTACCACACGTTCCTTGGTCTGGGTGAAGCAGAACAACAACAGAGCAAAACCCACCAAGGCATAAATCAGCATGGTCACAAACCAGGCATTGCTATCCGTAGGAAGAGAATTATCCTGCTGAGCTGCTGCTGCCTGATAACCAGTCCAGGCAAGCACGGCACCAGGCACCACACCTCCCAAAGCCATACCCGCCTTATAAAAGATGCCCGTCAGTGCGTTTACGATACCTGCTATACGCTTGCCACTGGTGTATTCTGCATAAGAGATAACCTCAGGAATCAAAGCCCACATATAACCTGTAGCCACGATGACTCCTGTGGATTTGACAAATTGGGCTATATATACTAAGGTGATATGTTCCTTTACAGGTCCCATCTTGCTGATGACATAAAGCATGAGCATACCGATAATGGCTACTATCAAGAAGATGTAGAACATATTCTTCTTACCCACCTTGCGCTTGATGGCGGGCACCAAAGGCATAAAGATAAATGAGGGAAGCGATCCTAATCCCATAAAAAGCGCCATTTCGATGGGCAGGTCTTTGGCTGCAGCCAACACGGCTACTAAGATAGGTACACCTGCCGACACACAGAGTCCTCCCACGTTGGCCATAAACATACGCACAGAAGTAAGGATGGTTATCTCATCGGTGTCGCGCGTGAGCGAAGAGTTGAGCGCTCCATAAGGTACATTAATTAATGTATAGAGCATCGACAAGCCCACATAAGTGACATAAGCATAGACGAGTTTGATGGTTTCGGTCTGTCCCTCCAGTCCGTTCCAGAAACAAAGGATTGCCAACACGGTGAGCGGAAGTCCTGCCAAAACCAGGTAAGAGCAATATTTTCCCCAACGTGGGTTGTGCTTATCAACATAAGTTCCCACCAAGGGGTCCCAAAGCACATCCACCAAACGTACCACCAAAAACATAGTGGCAGCCACACCAGGATTGAGTCCGTAGATATCTGTATAAAAGAATAACAGATACATGCAGATGGTTTGATAAATCAGGTTTTGTGCCAAGTCGCCCGAACCGAATCCGATACGTTGCAGCCAACTCAGCTTGTAGAATCCTTTAGATTCTTGCGATTCAACAGGATGTTTCATCTTTCTTGTTATTAGAGTTTATGTTTTTATGCTGCAAAAGTACGAAAAACACACGACAGACTACCTATATATTGGTTACAGTAACATTATAATTTGTTTCATTATTTGTTTCGTTCACTCTTTTTTATTACTTTTGCGACAAATAATAATCTTAAAACTCCTAAGATGAAGCCTTACATGAAACATATCCGATCTTTAACCTTAGTTCTGTTTGTCACCCTGATCTCACTATTTATCTGGGCTGACAATGGCGAACTATACACATCGGGCAAGCTATCAAGCTCGCTCATCAACTGCATCGTACAAGACAAGTACGGCTATATATGGATAGGTACTGAGTATGGCCTCAACAAGTTTGATGGTTACCGATTCACCACTTACTTCCACGATGCCAAGGACTCAACCTCCATCACCAACAACACCATCTCCAGTTTCTTGGTAGATAAGAAGGGTGATCTCTGGGTAGGAAGCGCCAAGGGATTGATGCGCTACGACTATGAGCACAACAACTTTAAGCGTTATCATTTCACAAATGGTAGACATCCACGCATCTACTCTATCATTGAGAGTCCGCAGGGCGATGTACTCATAGGCACTGCAGGCTATGGTTTGTACCAAGCCAACAAGGGACGCCACACCATCACCCAGACACCTTTGTCGGCAGAGAAAGATTCCGACATCTTCTTCACACATATCTATTATGACGACCATAAGTATCTGTGGCAGAGTAGCCACCTCTCCACTTTCAGTCGTTTCTCACGACAAGGCAACAAGACCACATGCCGAAACTTCAATTCATCATGCGGAGCCCCCGTTGCCTTCATGCAGCATCGTCATAACTCGCTTCTCATTGTCTGTATGTATGGCATCCTATACTATGACTATTCCACTGCCAAGATAGCTGACGCAGGCTACGATTTTGGTCCCTACACTGCAAATACCACTATCAACAATGCCTCCTTCGACCGCGAAGGAAACCTCTATCTCAGTACTTCTGAACATGGTGTACTCATCATCAAGAAAGGAAGCGGCAAGGTAGAACAACTGGAAAGTACCAACAGTAACTTCGACCTGAGTTCGGCTTTCGTCAATGACCTCATGGAAGACCGAGCAGGCAACCTCTGGGTGGGATGCTACAAGAAGGGGCTCTATCTCATCAATCAGCGACAACAAGCCTTTAACACTTGGAGTTTCTCGGCACAAAAATACATCATCGGCAGTAGCGTATCGTCTATAGCTCCTGGCAATCAGGGCGAGACCTGGTGCACGGTGCAGAATAGTGGCGTATACTGTTTCGACCATACGGGTAAGATTATCGCACACCCATTTTCGCCTGCAGGCACCAGCATCATCTACAAAGACCAGCAAGGAAACTACTGGGTGGGTAGCGGAAATGCGCTCTACAGCTACAATCCCTACACCGGCAACTATCAGCAGAAGCTCAACTTTGCCAGTGCTGGCATCTACTGCCTTGTCGATGACGGCAAGGGCAACCTCTATATCTCTGTATACAGCAAGGGTATCTATATATATAATGTAAAAACGGGCAAGGTAAAGATCATCAATATGCGACAACACCGTCCGCAGGGCACTCTCTGCAACGACTGGGTGAGGTGCATGACTTTCGACCACACCGGAAAACTATGGATAGGCACTTCTAACGGCGTGTCGTGTATGACAAGTGATGGTTCTTTCGAGAGCATGGGTTGGAGCTGTCTGCTGAAAAACCAACTCATCAACAGCGTATGTGAGGGCGACAATGGCAACATCTATTTTGGCACCGACGAAGGACTCTACTACTACAGTCCACAAACCAACAAGGCTGCACCATTTCCTCACGCAGAAGTGCTAAACGGCAAATCCATCAACAACATCGTGAAAGACCATCAGGGCGACCTGTGGTTGGGCACCACCATGGGCATCTGGCAATATAGCAAGAAAGACAAGCAGTTTATTGGTCACATCAATGGCAACGGACTCACGGCTAAGGAGTATATCTTAGGAGCAGCCATGCACCTTGACGACGACCTTATCGGCTTTGGCACCGAAGATGGTATCACCACTTTCTATCCACAAGCGGTGAAATCGAACAAAATGAAGTTAGGAGATGTTTTCCTCACCAACTTCATCGTCGATGGTAAGTCGATCAATTGTCTACTCGACCATTACACCATTCCCTATTCGCAAAACTCATTCAGACTGGAGTTCTCACTGCTCAACTACAAGAATAGCGACAACATTAGCTACCAATATCGCATCAATGGCGGCAGCTGGAACGCTACCAATGAGGGCGTTAATGATATATCCTTCACCAAGTTGAAACCAGGCAAATACACCTTAGAGGTGAGAGCTGCAAGCAACGGAATGTACTCCAAGCAGTCTACCACCATCACCATTGTGGTGGAAGACCCTTGGTATGCTTCTTCCTGGGCTTATCTCGCCTACCTATTGGCATTCATCTCTTTAGGAACCTATATCATCCTCGCCTACGAGCGACGCCGTAAGGCCGACCTCGATGAAACGAAGATGCAGTTCCTCATCAACGCCACACACGACATCCGCTCGCCACTCACCCTCATCATGGGACCTCTCAACAAACTGAAACAGAAAATCACCGACAGCGAGAACCAGCAAGACCTGCAGACTATCGATCGCAATGCACAGCGCCTACTCCTACTCGTCAACCAGATTCTCGATGAGCGAAAGATAGATAAGAACCAGATGCACCTGCACTGTCAGAAGACCGACCTGGTGAGCTTCACTAAAGGCATCAGCTCGCTCTTCAACTTCAATGCCAAGGAGCGGCAAATCAGTATCACCCTGAAAGCTGGTCATGGTCTTGCCGAAGACGAGCCCGTCTATGTATGGATAGACCGTATCAACTTCGACAAGGTTATCTCCAACATCCTCTCCAATGCCATGAAGTATACTTTCGATGAAGGACATATTGACATCGAAATAGGTTGTCATAAACAACAAGCCATCATCAAGATCATCGACACGGGTATCGGCTTTAAGGATGAGAAGACCGACCGCTTGTTTGAACGATTCTATCAAGGCAAGAGCATCAGCGACCTACACATAGAGGGAACAGGCATCGGACTCAATCTCAGTCGCGCCATCGTCCTCATGCACGGAGGCACCATCAAGGCATATAATCGTACCGATGGTATCAAAGGTGCCTGTATCGAAGTAGCCATCCCATTGGGCAAAGACCATCTGCACCCAGAAGAGATTCTCGAAGAAGAACAACTTAAGAGCGAGAATACAGGCAAGAAGAAACAAGCCAACAAGAACTTCAACATCCTCGTTGTAGACGATGATCGAGAGATAGCTCAATACATCAAGAGCGAACTCAGCGACTGGTATCGCTTTGGCTATGCACCCAATGGCAAGGAGGGCTTGAAGACACTACTCACAGGCAAATACGATCTGGTCATCAGCGATGTGATGATGCCCGAGATGGACGGCATCACCATGCTCAAAAACATCAAGGGCAATGCCAACATCAGCGACATTCCCGTCATCCTACTCACATCGAAGAGCGAGGTAGACAACCGTTTGGAGGGTCTGAAACGAGGTGCAGATGCTTTCTTAGCCAAGCCTTTCAATATGGAAGAGCTACACATCCTCATCGACAATTTGGTGGACAACGTGCGCCGTCTGCGAGGCAAATATACAGGAGCACAGGGACAAACCGAGAAGATAGAACAGATAGAGGTAAAGGGCAACAACGATGCCCTGATGGACCGCATCATGAAGTGCATCAACGACAACCTCGACAATGCCGACTTCAATGTAGAGAGACTCACTGACGAGGTGGGCATCAGTCGCGCACAGCTGCATCGCAAGATGAAAGAGATAGCGGGCGTATCTACCGGTGAATTCATCAGAAATATCAGATTAGAGCAAGCAGCACGCCTCATCGAAGAAGGTAAGATCAATATCACACAGGTTGCCTATTCCGTGGGGTTCAACAACCAGACACACTTCTCTACCGTGTTTAAGAAGCACTTCGGTACAACACCTACCGAATATGCAGAATCAAAAAGAAAACCATAACCATCCTAAATCATCCTATCTTATGAGAAAGTACCTCATCATGCTCTATGCGCTGACCACCGTTCTCTGCACCCAAGCAAAGAACGATGGTTCACAGCTTTGGCTCGCAACCAACACAACAGCGGGTTGCCATGTAAGTTGTCTGACAGAGAACAACGCTACCATCAACCTTGCCAAGGAAGAACTCAGCAAAAACTACCAAGGCAAGACCATCACCCTCAACTTAGACCCCACTCTGCAGTTGGGCGAAGGCTATCGACTCACAGCCACCACCATCACCGCCAGTAGCCCCATCGGCATCCTCTATGGCGCCTACGAGCTCATTCGTCTGCAGCACACCGATGCACTCTCTTCACTCCCCAAGACTGAGCTACCCGCTGTAGACCTTCGCATCCTCAACCACTGGGACAACCTGGATGGCAGTGTCGAGCGTGGCTATGCAGGCAAGAGTATCTGGAAATGGGAAGAAATCAAAGTAGGAAAGAAAGGAAAAGGTGGTAGCATCAGCAAGGACCTGCACCAACGCATTGTTGCCTATGCCCGTGCCAACGCTTCCTTAGGCATCAATGGTACGGTGCTCAACAACGTGAATGCTTCGCCCAAGATGATGACTGACGAATATATCAATAAGGTGAAGGTTATCTCCAACATACTCCGTCCCTATGGCATCAGAGTATATCTTTCCATCAACTTCGCCTCACCTAAGGCCTTAGGATTTACCAAGACCGCCGACCCTCTCGACAAGGGTGTAAGGAAATGGTGGAAGAAAAAAGCCGACGAGATATATCAGGCTATTCCCGACTTTGGCGGATTCCTCGTCAAAGCCAATTCTGAAGGACAGCCAGGCCCTGGCGACTACCATCGCACACACGCCGAGGGTGCCAATATGCTGGCAGAAGCCCTCAAGCCCCACGGAGGCATCGTGATATGGCGCTCCTTTGTATATGGTGCCAACCACAAGGGTGAAGACCGTGTCATGCAAGCAGTAAGCGAGTTTAAGAACCTCGATGGGAAGTTTAGCGACAACGTTATCCTCCAGTCTAAGAATGGTCCTCTCGACTTCCAGCCTCGAGAGCCCTATGCCCCTATCTTCGACAACATACAGCATACCGCCCAGATGGCAGAGTTACAAATCACTCAGGAGTATTTAGGACAATCTAAACATCTCACCTACTTAGCTCCCATGTGGAAGGAGTTCTTCCAGTTTGTCAGTCCCAAGCGCTTGATAGGCATTGCTGGCGTTGCCAATATTGGCGATGATGCCAACTGGTGCGGTCATCCATTCTCACAAGCCAACTGGTATGCCTTTGGTCGTTTAGCATGGAATCCATCGATTTCATCGGAGCAAATCGCACGCGAATGGCTCATTCAGACCTACGGATGTAAGGACGAGACATTCCTAAAACCCGTAGAGATGATGATGATGACTTCGCGCGAGGCTTGCGTCAACTACATGATGCCACTCGGCCTACACCACATCTTTAAGTTCGACCATCATTATGGTCCTGAGCCTGACGGATTCAAGGCGGAATACCCCCTTGAATGGTGTCCCGTATATTATCATCAAGCCGACAGCATCGGAATAGGCTTCGAACGCTCAACAAAGGGAACAGGGGCGGTCAACCAATACCCCGAGCCCTACCGCAGTCAGTACGACGACCTCAACAGTTGTCCTGAGGAATACCTCTTATGGTTCCACCATGTGCCATGGAACCACCGTCTAAGGTCGGGCAGCACCTTATGGCAAGAACTCTGCATGAGATACAACATGGGCGTGTCGCTCGTAGAGGTTTACCGCAACTACTGGCATACACAAGCCAAGCAATATATGTGTGGCCACGAAGAGGAATGGGCGCACACCGACTCTCTGCTGCAAGTGCAACTCGACAATGCCAAGGAATGGCGCGACACCTGCCTGCGCTACTTCCAAACTTTCTCTAAACAGCCCATCATGAAGTAACTACTTCAGCACAATCTTCATATCAACGACTTAACCCCTATTTTACATCTCATGAAAAAAAGAATCTTAGCCCTCTGCATCTTCTGTGTTTGCTGCATCAGTATAGTAGCCACCATCAAGCTACAGAAACGAGGCACCGCAACCCAACTCGTTGTCAATGGTAAGCCCATGCTCCTCTTGGCAGGCGAATTGAGCAATTCGGCAGCCACAAGTCCTGCCGACATCGCAAAGGCTTTTAAAAAAATCAAAAAGACAAATGCCAATACCGTCTTCGTGCCTGCCTACTGGGAGTTGATGGAACCCACTGAGGGTAAATACGACTTTGCACTCGTCGACAGCGTCATCAGTCAAGCCAGAAAACAAGACCTCAAGATTGTTTTCCTATGGTTTGGTGCCTGGAAAAACTCCATGAGCTGCTACGCTCCTTTATGGGTAAAGGAGAATACCAAGCGCTTTCCACGTGCTGTCACCGAACAAGGCAGACCCTTGGAAATAGTCTCTGCCTTCTCACCAAACATACGACAAGCCGACCAACGTGCTTTCTGCCAACTAATGCAACACATCAAAGATGTAGACAGTCAAGAGAACACCGTCATCATGATGCAGGTGGAGAACGAGATAGGTATGCTCGAATCGGCTCGCGACCATTCGCCTTTGGCTGAGAAAGCCTACAAGCAAGCCGTTCCTCCCCATCTCCTTCAAGCACTGAAACTCAACAAGAAGGGTACCTGGGCACAGGTTTTTGGCACTGACAGCTATGCCGACGAGAAGTTTCAAGCCTATCACTACGCCCTATACGTAGAACAGTTGGCTGCTGCAGGCAAATCCATCTACGACCTACCGATGTATGTGAATGCAGCCATGAACAGCCGCGGCAGAAAACCAGGCGAATATCCTTCAGCGGGTCCGTTGGCACACCTTATTAATATATGGAAATGTGCCGCACCCCATATCGACATCTATGCCCCCGACATCTATGATACAGGTTACAAAGACTGGGTGGCACAATATAAACGCCCTGACAATCCCTTCTTTACTCCCGAAGTGCGCTGCGACAAGAACAGTGGGGTGAAAGCACTCTACACCTTTGGCGAGGTAGATGCCATTAGCTTTAGTCCCTTTGCCTTCGACCAGGCAAACTTCCATATCCAGAGAGAGTTGGGGAAATCCTACAACATATTGCACGAGCTTTCGCCTCTACTCCTACAGCACCAGGGGAAAGGCAAGACCTGGGGACTCCTCTTCGACCAACAAGACCAAGAGCGCATCATCGTCGACGATGACATCGTGCTGACCTGCCGTCACAACTTCACACTTCCCTGGGACCCACGCGCCACCGATGGCACACCATGGCCCGAAGGAGGAGGCATCATACTTCGATTAGCTCCTTACGAATACCTTATCGCCGGCAATGGTATCGTAGTGACCTTTATGAAACAGTCGGAACAAAAGCAAACCGAAGAGAAGAAATTGGGTGAAGATGGTTTTGCCGACCATGGCAAGGATATCAACAGCCCAACCGATAAGCCCCGCTTTCAGGGCAAACGTATAGGAATAGGTTATATCAATCAGGTACATATCAATCCTGAAGGTCAACTCAGCTACATCCGTCGCGACAATGGCGACCAAGACCATCAAGGGCGCCATGCCCGCATTTCTTGTGGAGAATATAGGATTCTACACGTAAAACTATATGAATATTAAGCGAAAGAGCAAGATGAAACATTAACAAATACCGATGAAACATATTTAAATAGGCTAAAATAGATAAATTCCTATCTTTGCAACAGAATTAAATCAAGAACCAATAATTAAAAAACCAAATCATCATGAAACATGTAGGTTATGCTATGAAGTGTCTCGTCTTGCTTTTGATGCTCTTAGTCTTCCCAAGCGGGGGAGCTTATGCACAAGGCAACACTGTAAAAGGCACCGTTCTCGGCGATGACGGTCCTGTCATCGGAGCAACAATCCGTGTGAAAGGTTCACCCAATGTAGCGACAGTAAGCGACTTGGATGGCAATTTCACCATCAAGGCTGCAAAAGGTGCTACCTTGCAGATTTCTTATTTAGGTTACAAAGACAAAGAAGTAAAAGTGGTGAACGGGCACATGGAGATTACCCTTGTGCCAGATGCTCAAGCATTGAATGAAGTTGTTGTGGTAGGTTACGGACAGATGAAGCGTGCCGACCTGACGGGTTCTGTAGCCTCTGTCGGTGAAAAGGCGATAGAGAAGTCTGTATCCACCAGTATCGACCAGGTACTGCAAGGACGTGCTGCTGGTGTGCAGATTCAGGCCAACACCGGTACTCCTGGTGGTAGTAACACCATCCGCATCCGTGGTACCAACTCTCTGAGTGCCACCTCTCAGCCTATCTTCGTTATCGACGGTGTTATCATCGATTCTTCTGCTTCTGACGATGGTAACTCCAACCCTCTTTCTCTCATCAATCCAAGCGACATCGTTAGCATGGACATCCTCAAGGATGCCTCTGCTACTGCCATCTATGGTTCGCGTGCATCAAATGGTGTCATCATGATTACCACCAAACGCGGACAGAGCGGAGAAGCCAACGTTACCTATGACGGCTACGTGGGCTGGCAGGCCATGCCTGGCGAACTCGACGTGATGAACCTGAACGAGTATGCACAGCACTATAACGACATCGCCAATGCACAGATCAAACCTGCATCCAACAACTTTATCCGACCAGAGTTGTTGGGCAGTGGTACCAACTGGCAGGACGAACTGTATCGCAAGGCTCTCATGACAAGCCATAACATAAGCATCAGTGGTGGTAACAAGGACATCACCTATGCTCTCAGTGCAGGCTATCTCGACCAGGATGGTATTGCCATCGGTTCAAGTTTCAAGCGCCAGACCCTTCGTGGTAATGTGGACGCCCAAATCAAGAAATGGCTCAAGGGTGGCATCAACTTCTCGCTTGCCGACAGCAAACAGAAGACTGCCTCTACCTATAATATCATCATGACAGCGCTCACCTCTCAGCCATCAGTAGCTGTCAAAGCCCCCGACGGCAGCTTCGATGGTCCTGAAGATCAATGGATGCCTGATAATCCCGTGGCACTGGCTGAGATTATCGATAACCATAACAAGAAGACCAACTTCCGTGCCAACACTTATCTGGAGGCAACCATCATCAAGGGGCTTACCTTCAAGACTGAGCTTTCTGCCGACTACAACGTCAACAGCTATTACTATTACCAACCCGACTATAAGTTTGGTATCAAGAACAACGAATCACGCAAAGGTAGTTGGACCAAGACCAACTCCAAGTATTGGTCATGGCGCAACATCCTGACTTATGCCAACACCTTCGGCAAGCACAACATCAACGCCATGGTGGGCCAGGAGATGAGTCACAACCTTTGGGAGACACAGGTAACATCTGCCAATGGTTACTTGTCAAACAGTGCCACCGACCCTTCGGCAGGTACCAACGATGGTAGTTCACCTGTAGCTTATCAGGAGCCTACCTCCCTGTTCTCTTACTTCGGTCGTGCCTTCTATAGCTACGACGACCGTTATCTCCTCACTGCCACCCTCCGCCGTGATGGTAGTAGCAAGTTTGCCAAGGGCAATCGTTGGGGATGGTTCCCATCTGCTGCGCTTGCGTGGCGTGTCAGCAATGAGAGTTTCCTAAAGGACAACAGCGTCATCAGCAATCTGAAACTTCGTCTTGGATGGGGTGCTACGGGTAACCAGAATGTAGCCAACTGGGCTTACACTGCCACCCTTGCCACCTATCCTACTCCTTGGGGCAATGGTGTGCTCAATGCCAACAATGCCAATCCTAACCTGAAATGGGAGACCACCTACTCTACCAATATCGGTATCGACCTCAACCTCTTCAACGGTCGCATCGAGCTCATCGCCGACTGGTACTATAAGAAGACCAAGGACCTGCTCCTCTCCGTAGAACTTCCTTCCTTCATGGGCTCAGGTGGAACCAATAGCAGCTACGGTGTAGCCAGCAACCCATGGAGCAACGTGGGTAGCCTGCGCAACACAGGTCTGGAGCTTACCCTCAACACCGATAACATCGAGGCAAAGGGATTCTCATGGCGCACCAATGCTGTCATCACCATCAACCGCAATAAGGTTCTTTCACTCGACACTCCAACCGGTACTCTCGACAAGAAGCTGCAGGTAGGCTCAGAAGAAAGCACCGTCACCAAGACCATCGTAGGCAAACCTCTCGGACAATTCTGGGGATGGAAGGTCATCGGACGTTTCGACAAACCCGAAGACTTCTATTACAAGGACGAAAACGGCAACGTGAAGCCTGTGGCATTACCTAAGGGTAGCACTATTGATAAGAATGGAACATGGATAGGCGACTATATCTTTGAAGACCGCGACAACAATGGTATCATCGACGACAACGACCAGACCTTCATTGGCAATCCTGAGCCTAAGTTTACCTGGGGTCTCGGCAACACCTTCTCTTATAAAGGCTTCGACCTGACCATCCAGTTCAGTGGTTCTTATGGCAACAAGCTCTTAAACTACGGACGCCGCAGTCTCGAGATCACAGGTTCTACCTCCAACCTCCTGCGTTCTGTACTCAACTACGCCCGCGTAGAGAAAATCGACCCAGAAGGTCCTGATGACTACCGCAACTATCAGGTTACCAATCCTGGTACCATCATGCCACGCCTCTATACTTCCAGCAGCAAGAATGCCAACAACAGAGTGAGCGATGCCTTTATCGAGGATGGTTCTTACATCCGCCTACAGAACATCTCTTTCTCTTACACCTTGCCAAAGGCATGGCTCAGAAAGATCTATGTCAACAATGTGAAGATATACTGCAACCTGCAGAACCTGCACACCTGGACCAAGTACAAGGGTTACGACCCTGAGGTGGGCTGTCTGTGGGGAGAGACCCTGATGAACGGCATCGACTATGGTCGCTATCCTTCACCACGCATCTACACATTCGGACTGAACGTAACATTCTAACGCAAAGAAAGGAGAACCAAACAATGAAAAAAATATTATTATATACCCTCGGGCTTGCAGGAATCCTCAGCATGAACAGTTGTGCGGAAGACTTCCTCGACCAGAACAACTCTCACCAGCTAAGCCCCGAAAAACAATTCGATTCTGATGATGCCGTAGCCGCAGCCACAGCACCGCTCTACAGCTATGTGTGGTATGGCTTCAACGACAAGTTCAGCTATGGTATGGGCGATGGACGCGCCAACAACATCACTGCACAATATTCCGAGTATATCTATCCCTACACCAACTTCACAGAGAGTTCAGTATCAGCAGGTCTGTCAGACGCATGGAGTTCACTCTATACCGTTGTGGCACAGTCTAACAACACCATCAACAACATCCAGAGCTACAGTACAGGAAGTGTGAGCCAGAGTGCCAAGACCAAGGCTATCGCCGAGGCACGCTTTATGCGAGGCACAGCCTATTGGTACATCGCTTCGCTGTGGGGATGCGGCATTATCTATGAGAATACCGCCAATCTGGTGACCAACTATGTAGTACCAGCACAGCCACGACTCGACGTGATGGAGTTTGCCATTCGCGATTTGGAATATGCAGCCAAGTACTTGCCTACCACACAAGGCGACAAGGGGCGCGTCACCAAGTATTCTGCTTTTGGTATGCTGAGCCGCATGTACCTCTCTATGGCTGGTCTTACCACTGAAGGAGCCTATGATGGTACCAATGCAGCTACCGATTTCGACCGCGGCACACGCAATCCTTACTACCTTGAGTTGGCACGAAAGGCTGCACGCAAGGTGATTCGTGAGAGCGGAGCCAAGTTGTTGGACAACTATTTCGACCTCTTCTATTACAAGACCATCAACAACAACGAAGAGTCGCTCTTCCAGTTGCAGTTCTTGCAGGGCGAGGGCATCGGCGGTGCAGCACAGAGTATGCCCCGATTCTTTGGCTGGTCAACCACCGTCAACGATGGCAACAACTGGGGTGCAGCAACCTACTGCTCTTACGACCTATGGATGGAGTTTAAGGATTATGAGGATGCCACACTGGGCACCAAGCACGTAGACGACAAGATACGCCGTCACAACTCTGTGGCTTCGTATGGAGAAGAATATCCCGAGCTCAGCACCGACGAGAATCCTTATATCTATGGTATAACCGAAGAAGCCTCAACGCAGGGTGCCAACGTAAAGAAATACGTCATCGGAAGCAACAAGATAAATGGCATCAGTGCTATCCACAGTGCCGGTATCAACAGTTATATGCTACGCTTAGCAGAGGTTTACCTCAACTATGCAGAAGCCATCATGGGCAACAACGAGAGCACAAGAGACGAAGAGGCGCTCACTTACTTCAACAAGGTGCGCCAGCGTGCAGGTATGCCTACCAAGGACAAGATTACCTACGAAGACCTGCGCCATGAGTTCCGTGTAGAGTTAGCCTTCGAGGGTTTGTACTGGTATCAGTTGTTGCGCCGAAGCTACTATCGTCAGCAGGAAGTTATCAGCTATGTAAACAACCAATACCGCAACGCAAGCTATTGGGAGGCCTCTACCAAGACCTATAAGTTGAGCGACACCTACACCAAGCCTGGACCACAGGTTTCCACAGCCACAGCCAGCAATTTAGTATTGCCTATGTCAAACATCGACCAAAACAAGAACCCTTACCTGAAGAGTGATGCTAACGGCAATGTGCCCACCACTCCTTATCAGTTTGGCGAACGCGAGGTGGACGAAGCTACATTATTTGATTAATTCTTAAAAAGCAAACGACATGAAAAGATATATATATAATAAGGTAGAGAAAGCACTCAAGGGCCTGTTGCCCTTGCTGATGCTTACTGTCATCCCTACCCTGACAGCCTGTAGCGATGACGACGACGCTCAGTCTGCTGCCATCAACATCAGCAAGGTGTTCGTAGAAGACACCAAGGCTACCGATGGCGTTACCGACCGCGAGGTAACCTTCGCCCGCTTAGGACAGACGCTCCGCATCGAGGGCTCAGGCTTCTCCGGACTGAAGAAGATCTACATCAACGGCTACGACACCTACTTCAATAATGCCTTGATGACCGACAACAACGTGTGGGTAACTCTCAACAGCGATACTCCTGTGGCAAAGGCCGAAGAGAATGTACGCAACACCATCACCTTTGTGAAGGACAATACACAGACCGTCTACGAGTTTACCATTCGTGCTGCAGCTCCTATCATCACACTCATCGACAACACCCTGCCTAAGGCTGGAGAGAAAGTAGTAGTGAAAGGTGACAACCTGCACGAGACATTCAAGGTAACCCTTCCTGGTGGCATCGAGGTGACAGATGGCATCGAGAACGATGAAGACGGCAAATGGTACTCCTTCACAATGCCTTCAGGCGTGAGTGAAGGTGGAAGCATCACAAGCGAGGGAGCCAATGGTACAGCTCTATCGCCAGCTTTCTTCAACAACAACGACTGCTTCGTCATCGACTTCGATGGTAAGGGAGAACAGGGCAGCTGGGGCGCTACCTTCTCTGCCGAAGATCTGGTTGACGACCCTACAGGCAGTGGTCGCGGTAAGGTGGTACAGATCATCCCAGACAGCTATCTCGAAGAACACCCCGAAGGTGTCAAGGCAGGTTTAGACCATATCAAGGGCTTCTTTACTGCAGGCAACGGCAATGCCAACGACGACTGGAACCGTATGACACAATACATCCCTGGCACAACACCTGTCGACTCTGTAGCCCTCCAGTTCGACGTTTACTGCGAAGGAGAATGGGACTTGAGCGGACAGCTCACCATCACCTTGCAGAACAACCTGAACAGCTACTGCTATGGCGCAGCCAACACCCAATACAATAAAGACTATTTGAATCAGGCTTACGCTTGGGTACCTTGGCTGGACCGCACTACAGGCGAACACCACCCATTCTCTACCCATGGCAGATGGCAGACCGTCACCATTCCACTCTCTGAGTTTGGTAACTACACCAATAGCGATATCGAATGGACCTTCCAGAATGTCATCGACGACAAGAATGGAGGCTCATACCGCAACTTCGGAATCCTCTTCGGCAACGCCGACCTCAAGTTCAGCGATACCATTGAGTATCCAGCCACCACCTTCAACCAGAAGATCTACGTAGACAACTTCCGTATCGTGCCTTGCACCACCTTTACGGTTTCCGATTACTAATCTTATAAACTACAGACAATGATGAAAATCACAAAGATAATGATACCAGTAGTAGCATCAGCGATGCTACTCACTGGTTGCGATGACCAGATCATGCAGTGGGGCAAACCTGGCGACCATGCCGATGTTACCACTGCCGACCTACCATTGGCAGTGAAAGAGGTTATCGCCAACTACGACAACATCAAGGATTATGCCACCCAGTACACTCCAGGCATGCTGATCGGTATCGGTATGGGTGCCGACCTCTATACTGCTAACGCCAATGGTGAGGCAGAACTTGTCAATGCCAACTATCAGCTCTTCACTCCCGGCAATGCCATGAAGCAGGGAGTGATGGTAGGCAACAGCGGTGCCATCAACTTTGCTGCTGTCGACAACCTGTTGGATGCCATGCCCGAAGGCATGCGCCTCTACGGTCATAACTTCTTCTGGCACACCCAGCAGAACCAGAGCTACCTCAAGTCACTCATCGCTCCTACCCTTGTTGTGGAAAGCACCAGCGACATACAGACCATCATCAAGAATGGCGACTTTGAGAAAGGCGATAAGAGCAATTGGAGTTCTTGGGGCAACAATAGCCAAACAGAAGTATGCACCGAGGCTGCCAAAGAAGGCAGTTATGGCTTGAAACTCATCAACCCTAAGGATGGCTCCGACTACCATGTAGCCCAACTGGCTTACAATCTCGACAATGTATTGGAGGTAGGCAAGACCTATACCATCCGCTTTCAGGCCAAATCGTCTGTAGCAGGAGAGGTACTGCAGTTCTGTGCCCAGAACAGTAAGAACTACGCAGGCGAAGCCTATCATGCGTTCACCGTGGGCACCAGCTGGACTACCTGCGAATACGACTACACCGTGACCAAGGAGAATATGGACCGCATCCTAATCAACTTCGGTAAGGTGACAGGAACCTTCCTGATTGACAACGTAGAGTTCGGCATCAAGGAACAAGACCCCATGGACAATATCCTTGCCGATGATGCTTGCGACTTCGAAGGAGGCACCACAGGCGGTTGGGGGTCTTGGGGCAGCAACAAGGAATCTTCTGAAGTAGTAGAAGGCGCAGGCTACAAAGAGAGCTATGGTCTCGTACTGACAAACAAGGGCGACGGCAATGCCTGGGAAGCTCAGTGCGCATACACGTTCAAAGACTACTTGGAGGCTGGCAAGAAATACATCATTCAGTTCTATGCCAAGTCATCCTCTGCTGCAGGCGAGTTGCAGTTCCAGTATCAGAACGGCACCACTTACAGCTCACAGGGTGGTTACAATACCTTCAACATCGGAACAGAATGGAGCAAATATGAATATGAGTTTACTCCTACCCCAGAAGATGTCGACCGCATCCTCATCAACTTCGGTAAGGTGGGCGCCACTTACTACATCGACAACATCAAGTTTGGTCTCGCCAAGAATCAATCTTCTGAGGCAAAGGCCAAGAAGACCATCTTCCGCGCCAACAGAAGAAAAGCAGCCTCTAAGATGTACTATGTGCTGAAGACACCAGAGGAGAAACGCACAGCCTTGCTCACTGCTATGGAGTCATGGGTGAAGGGCGTGGCCGACCATCTGAAGGAAAAGAATGTCGTACCTTATGGTTATGATGTCATCAACGAACCTATCGCTGATGGTAGCAACAAGGTAAGAGGCATCGACGAGGGTGTCTTCGGAGGCTCATGGACAGAAGACGAGGAAACCAAGTATGACGCCGAACCTACAGAGAGCGTAGAGGACGGTCTGTCACTCAACTGGGGCAACCAGCCTGGCAACCAGCACTGGTACTGGGGCTACTATGTGAGAGACTACGCTGTGAAGGCCTTCCAGATGGCACGCCAGTATCTGCCTGCCGAGACCAAACTCTTCGTCAACGACTACAACTTAGAGACCAGTCCTGGCAAGTTGGCAGCCCTCATCGCTTTCATCAACAAGATAGATACCGACAACGGAAGCCCTATCGTCGATGGCATCGGCACCCAGATGCACGTATCCCTGCCATGTAAGGACGATGCAGAGTACAATGCCCAAAAGTTAGCAGAACTGAAGGAGAAGGTTGATGCTATGTTCCAGACCATGGCTGCCACAGGCAAGCTGGTTCGCGTAACAGAGCTCGACATTGCCCTCAACAACGCCAATCCTTCTGCTGCACAGTATCAGGCTCAGAGCGAGGCATATCGTCTCATCATGGAGTCGTACAAGGCCAACGTACCTGTAGCACAGCAGAGCGGTATCACCATTTGGAGTCTCTCCGACAACGAGATAGAGCACGAATACTGGCTCAAGGGCGACAAGCCCAACCTCTTCGACAAGGAATACAAGCGCAAGTGGGCTTACAAAGGCTTCTGCGATGGTATTGCCGGTGAAGACCTCGGCTTGAAGTTTGGTGGCGACAGCTACAAAGCATACTACGAGAAGAACAACGTTTCTTCCGACATTAAATAATTAAAACATCAATGCCCACCCTTGGTACGGTAAGTAACCAAAGGTGGGCATTAAACTGATAACTGATTAAAGAGTTTACTTCACAATCTTTCTCGTTGTGTTGCCTTGCTTCACAATCAATACACCGTGAGCAGGAACATCATCGAGACAGAAGTCCTGTGTCTTCGACTTGTACACCTCCTGACCTTGCATATTATATATATAGGTGTAAGGAGCAGAGATGTTGTGCTTAACAGCAACGGCAGAGATAGCAGAAGTGCCATCCTGTGCTAATGTCATCGTGCCATCGGCAGCAACGGCAAGTGTGTACATGATGGTGCCACCTACGCTACGCAAGCATTGATAGGCATTTTCTTTGGTCGACTTAGAACCGACAAACAGCTTATAGGTGCCTGCAGAAATATTCTTTAACTCAGGATCCTGACTCAGATTGAAGTCAACTTCAGGATGATCACTATCACCATAACTAAAACCGCTCAACATATCTACATAAGGTGTTTCTGTATCCGTCTCGAAAATAGGATCTGTATAGAGCTTGCTACTGTTGTCACCCATGCCCTGTAGCACGATGTCTAATCTTCCCTCGAACACGCGATGACTGTAATTACTGATGTTAGTCAGTTTGACGTGCAACTCGTTATTGCTGATATAGAAACTATATCCGTCAGTTACCCATTGCGAAATGTTTTCTTCGTCAGCGCTTGGAGTCTCCTGTTTCTTGAAGCCTAAAACCATACTCTGTCCTATATTGAAACCATTGCCCCGAGAGAGTGCACTTCCATTGTAAGATTTCGGTTGAAGTATGTTGATATCATACCAGCCGTTACCAGAACCGCTCCATCCCCAGTTGACGTGTACTTTACCATCGCTCTTTATGCCATCGAGCAAGAAGGCATGACCACCATCTATCTCATCGCTACCGCAGTAGAGAACAGGCTGTTTAGCTTCCATTTCTTTGCGTACCATCTCCATCCATTCCGCATCGGTATAGAAGTCACGCTGCAGACAGCTGATAGCCAAAGAGTCATATCTGAAGTTTTCGGCAAATCCCTTGGCAGCATACCATTCGATCGTACCACTGGCATCAGCCTGATAATTCATGCGACTGGCAGCACCAGCATCACGCATCAGTGTTGCTACAGCATCATCCGTGTCACCAGTAGGACGTAAGTACTTATTTTTCATTTTAGCCCATTCATAAGTACTGTTAATATCGCATGCGTAATTTGTAGTGCCTTCAGAAGTCTTAACAGTATATGAACCTTTGCCTTTTCCAGAAACAGGATATTTATAATAGTACATAATCTGAGCCATTGCTGTTGCGACACAACCTGTAGGTGCTGCAACACCATCAATCTTAGGGCATAGTGTATTGTAAGGGGGTTGCTGATTCCATGATGTGGTAATGAAGTTGGTGGCAGTGGAAGAAGCATATACCGCAGGTTGATAAGTCTGTGCATGAGCCTTTCTTGTTTCCAGGGATTTTTCCACTTGACTCATCCACCATTTCAATCCGCAAGGCATAACATCGGTATCATAGTCTGTATCAGAATATCCTAATACCGGCGCAAAATCATCATCCTTAGCTATAACAACGAAACCACGACCCTTACTATTATAAACAGCCAGTTGCTTAGATTCTGAGACCTTCTTTACGGCTGTATTTACAGCTTTCGTAGCCATAGTCGACATACTCAAACCGAGTCGTTTGCTTGCAATACTTTGCATCTCACGTTCGGTTCTATCCTTTGCCTGCAAAGATATTGCAGACAGAGCAAGAACAAATAGGGTAAAAAATATTTTCTTCATAAAACTAAATCTTATGTATAAATGGAGAGTGGTGTAAAAAAAATAAAAGAGTAGATTAGACCCTAATGGTGACAAATCTACTCTTTTTTACTATAATGAATGGTTATTCTCCTTCGCTGCCGCTTCCTTCTCCACCTTCTTCACCACCTTCGGTAGAAGCGTCGAGGTAAGCTTTGTAATCAGCTGCACTCAAGAACAAGATAGAAGGATTTCCAGCGGGCACTACAGTTCCACCATTGTATTCAGTCATCATAACGAACAATGAATTCTTTGGCCATGTGATCTTACCAGGAGTTTCCTTACCAGCCACGACCTTACCAGCCTCGACCTTACCAAGAGGATAGGTATCTGTATCGGTAATAACCCCATCAGCATTTGACAAATTACCTACAATCTGACCAATTATATATGAGCCGTCCCCAGCCATACTCATACCTGTGTTGGTCTTAGCCAAGGAAGCTCCATCCTTAGTAACAGTAACTATAAACTTATGGCTCTTTCCGTCACCATGGAAGTTTTCATCATTGTCTATGTAAGGATAACCAATATAACCTCCTAACTCATCCTGGCCTGTACATTCGTATGCGAAAGGACTGTCAAAGCGATAACGGATAGTCTTACCATCTACGCTAACGGTCTTTTCAATCTCAACAACCAAAGGATAAGGATTTACTCCATAGATAGAATTGATGTTTCCGTCAATCCAATAACCCTCGCCAATGCTCTCCCACTTAACACGCGTATAATCAGTAGTGAAAGATACCTTGTCTGCATTCTCCTTGTAAAGGCTGATGTATTCCTGAGGAACTTCCACTGTCAGAGCGTAGGTGGTACCTACTGCTGCATCTGGGAAAGTAACCTTTACCGTTGTCTCTGCCTCACCATCCTTGAATTCTGCGGTGGCTGGTACATGGAAAATATCTTTATCGTTTGATACCACATTCAATGGAACTGAAACGGCTCCATTGGTGTTCATACGCGCTACCTTAAAGGTAAACTCAGTAGGGTCGGCAGGGTCAACCTCATTGCTACCACCATCAGTAGTAGGGAAATAAACACCTACCTTGTCGGCTGAATCTTGAACACCAGCTACGTATTTGTCGTCATCGCCACATGATGCCAATGCGATGATTGACATCAATGCGATGAACATATACTTACTAAATATTTTCATATTCTTTTCGTTTTATCGTTTATGATTACGTGAATATTAATCTGTCACCCCATCAAGAAGTGTTGGGTTCTGACCTGCAACAGGCAGACTTCCTTCTGTGTTGTCTACAATGCCCTTGTTGGTATTCTGCTCAGACTGTGGGAAACGGAGATTCAACCAACCATCATCGTGCTTAACATTGAACACAAAAGCATCAGGGAAGTTGGTGGTACCCTTGCCATGGAAGCGAACGATATCCTTGCCCAAACGACGAGCATCTGCAGTAAAGAAGCCCTCACCCCAAAGCTCTACACGACGCTGGAACCAAATCTCGTCCATCAAAGTACGGCTTGTTGGAATTGTGTAAGAAGGATCACGATAAGTCTTCACAAAATTTGTAAGCACATTCTTTGCCTCGGCTTCCTGATTGGTTTTAGCCAAGCACTCTGCCTTGATAAGAATCATCTCCTCTACACGCATCAATGGGAAAGAAGAATTGTTCTTCTGATTACCAACACCTGACTTCATACCAAACTTCACGTTAGTATAAGGAAGCATAGGCTCTTTTGTGTCCTCAATTTTCAGAGGAGCAATAGCATCACCTTTAGCAAGAACCTCACCTTTAGAGCCTTTCCATACGAGATCCTTGAGCAGTGGTGAGTGCAAATCCTTATTGAGCCACCAGCCTTTGCGTACATCAGTATCAGAAATCTTATCGTAAAGAAGTTTGTTGATAACAGGAACATTATTGGTAGCTGTAGCATAACCCTGGCCTGAGAACGGAGACAACCAAGAAGCAGCTGTTGCATAGCCTATTGCTGGTTTTGCTACTTGATCATCGGTCAAGTCGTATGTCCAAATCCAGTTGGCAGCAGCACTATCATCAAATCCAGGAACACTCACATCTGCAATAGATGCAGGAGTATAACCCTTCATAGCTTCTTCTGCATCGGCAAGAGCCTTAGCATACTCACCCATGTAGAGATAAGCACGTGCACGAAGACCACATGCCACATTCTTGTTGATTTGTGACTTATCTGAACGAACTTCTGTCAGATGTTCAATGGCCCAAGTCAGGTCTTCAACGATTGCATCATATACCTGAGCTACTGTAGCACGTGGGTTGTTGGTATAGTCGTTCTTACCATCCAGCAATGGTATACATGGCTTGTCCTTAGATGTCTGATAGTTGCCCTGGAAATAAGGTGCCAATGCCAAATAAGAGAAAGCACGTATTGCCTTTGCCTGAGCTATCATGTTAAGAGCCTCAGCATCTTGGGTATCAGCAGCAAAAGAGCCGATAATTTCGTTAGCAGTTCCAATGGCTGCATAAGGAATGACGTAACGAACATAGGGGTTGGCATAGTTTGCATTACGAGATTCCAACGTACCTGCTGGAGTAAACCAGTTGTAACCATTGTCCTGCATAGACATGTCGGCACCCTCAAGATCCAGAGAGATGGCACTCATCACGAAGCCAAAGTCATCTGGACGAATATCAGCAAAGTGAGTTCCTGCGTTATGGGCTGGGTCACCAAGGAGTGTGAACATACCGGTGAATGTGGCCTTCGTACGAGAAGGTATGGCAGCATTCGTCTGCTGTGACTGTTCGCCAGTAATTGCACCACCGGCATATTCCTGCTTGTCTATGTCAGCGCAGGAAGCCATAAGCAATGCGCTGAGCATGAAAGCTGAAAATTTATATAATTTCATATTTGATCTATTTTAAGATGATACATTATTAGAAAATAACAGAGATACCAGCAGTGATGGTACGCATGGCAGCATAACCACCTGATGCCTTACCAGAACCTGATGTCATAGAACCAATACCATAGTTGAAACGTGGATCAAGACCCTTGCGCTTGGTCAGCAAGAAGAGGTTCTCGCCTGATACGTATACACGGATGCTATTCAATGTCAAAGGAGCTACGATGCTCTTTGGGAAAGTATAGCCCAATGTCAGGTTGTTCAAAGACAAGTAATTAGAACTTGTCAAGAAGCGGTCGTATGGTGTCTGACTGCTTACACCTGCATCATCAGTAGAAGCAGAGCTCAAACGAGGAATGTTGCTGTTAGGATTCTCCTCGCTCCAAGCCTTCAGCAAGTCTTTGTGCATAGCCTGTCCTGGAGTACAACCATTGTGCATCAGTGCCTGGTAGGTACCATCATAAATTTTACCACCCAACTGGAAGGCGAACTGTGCAGACAAGTCAAAGCCATAGGCTGTTAAGTTGGTACCAAAACCACCATTAAACTTAGGCAGTGTTGTGCCACAGTCGTATTTTGTTGCCTTTGTGATATCTTCGGTTGTTGTTACGCCTGTGATATTGCCATCAGCATCTACCACATCTTTATAGAAAAGGGCCTTACCGTTATCGTGGTTTACACCTGCATACTTAATCATGTAAGCGTTGTAAACGCTACCGCCTTTTTTGATGATGCGTGAAGTATATATCAACTCTTGATCAAGATCGGTTATCTTGTTGCTGTTGTGGCTGATATTGGCATTCAGACTCCATTCTATGTCTCTTGTTCTGATGATAGTACCATCAATAGTGAACTCGAAGCCCTGGTTGCGCATAGAACCAATGTTGGCTGGATAACTTGACACACTGATACCAGAAGACAAAGGAAGATCCTTGAAGAACAACAAGTCTTTGGTGTTGCGAACATAGTACTCGAAGCTACCGTTCAAGCGGTTCTTGAACAACTCGAAGTCTACACCGAAGTTCCATGCTTTAGAGGTTTCCCAAGTCAACTCCTCATTACCCTTCTGAATCATGCTGAAAGAGTAGCTCTTTGAAGTCTCATCGTATGAAGCAGTATACATATCTGCGTATGCATGCCAAGGATAAGAAATGCTTGAGAGGTTGTCATTACCCTGCTCACCATAAGAAACCTTCAACTTCAAGAGGTTGATCCACTTCACGTCGCTCAGGAAACTTTCCTTGCTGATAAGCCAAGCAGCACCGATAGAACCGAATGTACCCCAACGATGGCCTGGTGCAAATACTGAAGAAGCATCACGACGGATAGAAGCACTTGCGAAGTACTTGCCGTCATAATCGTATTGTGCACGACCGAAGAAACCTTCTGTCATATAATCATCAGTAGAAGAAGATGTCATCTTCTGTGAAGTTCCGTATGCGTTGCCAAGTTCACCTACGTATGGATTGTAGAGGTGATAGTTCTGACCAGACAATCCCTGCTTCTTGAACTTGTATTGCTCGTAACCTGCAAGAAGGCTCATGTTGTGCTTACCGAATGTGTGAGCGTAAGTAGCCAAATACTGCTGATTGACAGTGAAATAACGAGAACTTTTTACTAAAGCAGCACCATCACTCTCACCAGAACCACCACCAAATACGCTCGCCAAAGAATTCTGACGATTATTGATAGATGTGGTACTCAAGTTTGCAGTCAGATTCAATCCTTCGATAGGAGTAACTATTGCAGCCCACTGACCAGAGAAAACATCCTGATATACATGATCTCTGTCGAAATGGTTGTCACGAACAGCGTTGCCCTGGAAAGAACCATTGTTTGTAGTATACAACTTACGACCATTTTCTGTCTTGATAGAACCATCAGCATTACGCTTGTAAAGAGGATAGATAGGTGCTATCATATTACAGATATAGAACACGTTACCTGAGCTACCCCAAGTATCAACATCAAAAGATGGAGTCTCAGAATCGGTATGTGTGAAACCCATGTTGGTGGTCAACTTCAACCATTTTTTAGCCTGATACTCTACGTTGGCACGGCCTGTGTAACGCTGATAAGAAGAGTTTTCAACTGTACCACCATCATTCAGGTAACCAGCACTTGCGTAGTAGGTCATACGGTCGCTTGCGCCAGATACAGAGAGGTTGTACTCCTGACGGAACGAATTGTGGATAGTCTCGTCATACCAATCATCTGTTGTGTAGTAGTTGTCACCGTCTACACGACCTAAAGTGGCATTAGGGTTCAACTTGAAGTTTGTACCAATCAACTTCTCTCCAGCAGGAACAGTGTATACATTAGCCTCCTGACCAACACCACCCTGGTTCTTGTCGAACAAAGTGGCATCAGCATAAGCATAAGCCTCAGCCTTTGTGCTGCCATTGTAATATTTAGAGTTGAACTTGGCACGATATATGGTTTCCAAGTACTCTGCACCATTGTCAATCACATCATATTGAGGAATCAAACGAGAGTTAGAACCCCATTTAGCCTCGAATTTCACCTGTGCATCCTGACCCTTCTTAGCACGTTTAGTAGTAACGATGATAACACCATTAGCACCACGGGCACCATAAATGGCACTGGCAGAAGCATCCTTCAATACAGAGATAGACTCGATATCTGCAGGGTTGATATTAGCGATACCTGCCTCATAAGGAGCACCATCAACAATATAAAGTGGACTTGAGCTTGCGTTCAAAGAACCAATACCACGAATACGAATAACAGGAGCAGAACCAGGTTCGCCAGATGAACTTGTAGCCTGAATACCTGCAACTTTACCTACCAAAGCACTGGTTGCTGTAGAAGTTACGTGAACATCAATGTCACTTGCCTTAACCTCACCAGCCGAACCTGTGAAGGCGCTCTTCTTGGCTGTACCATAGGCAACAACCATTACCTCGTCAAGAGCGTGGTTGTCTGGATCCAATACAATCTTCATGTTCTTTGCGGCCTTGACGGTCTTGG
>OIZX01000174.1_pt1 | contig 50858 bp, 47 predicted proteins | sample 1588621 | NCBI WGS metagenome assembly OIZX01 (sample SAMN03283276) | human gut metagenome | biome: human-associated habitat; material: feces | host: Homo sapiens | place: Peru | collected 2012 | reverse complement strand
GATGTAGTGTATGGCGGCAGGAAACCATTCGCTCTATCCTCTCGAACGAGAAATATAAGGGCGATGCCATTATAAACAAAACCTATGTGTCCGACTGCATCAGCAAGAGAATTAAGGCAAACAACGGTGAAAGGAACAAATACTATATTGAGAACAACCACCCTGCGATTATCGACGCAGGCACCTTCGCAAGAGTCCAGGAGGAAATAGCACGGCGCTCCGGCAAGCCGAGGGTCAAGCAAAAAGGCACGAAAACCGAACTGAGCCGTTATTCAAGTAAGTACGCTCTGAGCGAACTACTGATATGCGGCGAATGCCGAACGCCTTACCGCCGATGCACATGGACTGCCAAGGGCAAGAGAAAAATCGTATGGCGATGCATTAACCGACTTGACTACGGCAAGAAATACTGCCACCACTCGCCGAGCATTGAGGAAACCCTGCTGCAAGACGCTGTTATGAGAGCCATCATGCAGACGGCAAAACAAAATGTCGAGGTGCTGAAAACACTGAAAATTCATATCGGCATGGGGCTTACGGATGAAGTCACCGAGGATAAAACCCTCGATATTCAGATACGCATTGCCGAAATCGACGCCGAGTTTCAGAAAATGCTCAAGGCGGTATCTGCCGACAATGCAGACGGCATCGATGAGGAACGCATCACCGAGCTGATGAATGAAAAGCAAAGATTGACAGTACAGCTCGAACAGTATGCAGCCGTGCGCCAAAAAAGAGAAAGCGCAAAATCCCGACTCGATGAGATTTATACCATACTTGACGGATTGCAAAACCATCCGATGGAGTATGACGATAAGCTCGTCCGTCAGATCATCGAATGCATAGTGGTGGAATCAAAAGAGAAAATCAAGGTGGTCTTTATAAGTGGATTGGAAGTGGAACAGGAATTATGATACAATTCATTATGGAATTTTCAAATAATGTTGAAATTAGTAATTTTTTCCAGTATAATAAATAAGAACAACGTTTGAAGATACTGGTTCTAAAATTCAGGGAGTAACTTAATACAAATATCGTAGTTGATTTTATATTAAAAATCTAATCTGCGTTATTCAAAGTTTGTAGAAAACTTATAATTAGTTAGTTCAAAAAAGTTAATTTGATAAAAGTAATAGCACAATTTCAAAATATCGTAAAGACTGAGGGGCGATATCTCTCGATTTTATATTGTGCTTAACTTTAAAGTCAAAATTAGTGTTTGCTTCATTTGATTGTTCGGTTATTATTAACTAAGACTTCCCATACCTAAGATGGGATTCGCACCTTGGAAATCCAATATTTCAGCTAACAAATAGGTGATTTATGCCATCGAAATCTGTATATGGAGTGTATTACGCAGATATTCAGGGAGATTGGATTCAGAATCTGAGGTAAAGGTGTGACACACTTTCCATCCAATCTAGTACATTTGGCGAGAAATGTTCCAACATGATGCTTTGAAAAGAATTTTTGGATGTAGTCAACTAATGCTTTATCATTAGAATGGTTTTATGGTATAGATGAGACACAAATCCTCCTTGGCGGATTGTTTTTATACCCAAGGTTCGGTACTTATGCTTTTTTATTGGCTAAAATGTTGGATTTTCAAGGATTAGCACACTCTTATTGGCGTGGGGGGCTAGCTATTAAATTAAAGGAGTGCTGTTTCATGTCAACAAAATCCAAAAAGAATTTATCCGTTTTACCACCTTCGCCCATCAACAAGGTTTTTGTATCCTCAACACTTACCGATATGCTTCCATACCGAGATGCCATAAGAAGTGCTATTGATAGGGCTAATTGTAAAGCTGTCGGAATGGAGCGATTTGGTGCCGCTTCGGTACCTTCATTTGAAAGATGTAAAGAAGAGTTGGAATCTTGTCAAATTTATGTATGTGCTATTGGGATGCGCTATGGGAGCGTGGATAAAGAAAGTCAAATATCTTATACCCAACTTGAATTCGATTATGCCAAGTCTATCGGGATGCCCATTTTGGCCTTTTTGTTAGATGGGAAAAAGGCTGTTTTGCATGAAGATGATTTTGATACTGGAGACTCAGCAAAAAAATTAAAAGAATTCAAAGAAAAAATCAAAGCTTCTTCAATCACATGTGACTTTTTTGCTTCCGCTGAAGAATTAGAGGTAAAAGTTCTGCAGAGTATTAATAATGAGATAAACCGGAAAATTACTTTCGACCCAAGTAATGCGGAAGGTAAAACACATATTGATGGTGCAGAATTATTCAGTAGATATATTAAATTGCCTGCTATTTACAAGAATCAAGATGCTGTCCTTCTGGTTCGTTTTGATGGAAAGTTTGGCTCATACATGCTGAATGATGCGTTACCCACCGCCTTTGGCTTTCAACCTGGAACTGCTTTGTTTCTAAATAGCCTTTTTGTTCTCGGGAAAGAACCAGATGTTCCCACAAAAGATTGGTATGTCGATTGTTTTGCTTCTAATAAAGCAGCGGATTGGATACTTGATAATAACGTAACTTCTGGCACTATTTTTAAAGGTCGCTTTAGATTAGCTTATGAGAAAACTTCTGGCATTGCGAGACGAACTGAAAATGGGCCAGAAGTAGATGCTTATATAGTAAATCTAATCCTTTTGGAGGGAATCGAAGTAGTGAGTAGAAATGTGCCTATATTTTCTCCACAGTCGAATGATGTTGAGTCTTTTCGCGACGATTTTTATGAGCGCTTATCGTCTTTAAAAATACAATAACCAGCCATGCACTTTTAGCATGTTCCATTGATGAAATACTCCAACTTAAACCGTTTTCAGTCTATTTAGCCTGATTTTCGGTTCTTGAGGTTGTCCTCACTTGACTTTATGCGTTGTCTCTCTTAATCAGCGCATCTATGATTGTATTCTTGTAATTTGTGGGATTAGAAGGATCTGTTAGATCCATAGACTCCTCACTAATCGCCATACTGAGAATTAAGAATGCTTTTTTGAAGGTTCGAATATAATCAACCCTCATATCTGAACCATTTGTGTTCGATAAAGGGTTGATTTTCTTTTATAAGGCTTATAGTTATAAGGTTTTGTCGAATTTTATTTAATCGTACACTTTCTCAAAAGCTGTCTAAAATACGAGATGAATCTTCAAAATAGTTTTCAAACGATCCATTCGTGTACAATTAAATATTCTGTAAAGCGGCTTGCTTCCTGATGTAATCCTCTTCGAACTTATTAGGCGTTCGATAACGGAGTACGGAATGCGGTCGCTTTTCATTATAGAATTCTATGTACTCTTTTACTGCTTTTCTGAATTCTTTTTCAGATCTGAAATCGGTACGGTAGAGTTTTTCTGTTTTCATGCTTTTAAAGAATGATTCCATCACAGAATTGTTAAAAGGGTTTCCCGGATTAGAAAATGACTGTTTAATATTTAAGTCCTTAAGGCACATTATGAATGTTGCAGAAGTATAATTACAACCTTGATCGCTATGAAAAATTAAATCTTGCGGTTGTCTCTCATTATATGCTGTCATAAAGGTATTCTTTGTAAGTTGGGTACTATTATTGAGAGAAATCCTATGGGATATCACTTTTCGGGCAAATAGGTCGAGTATTACACAAATATAAAACACAGTGTTATTGTACTTAAAGTATGTAACATCGCTAACCCACACTTCATTTGGCCGTGTTACTGTAAATTGCTGCTTTAACAAATTTTCTTTTCGTTCAAGGTTCATATAATAAAGCTTTTTTGCACCGTGTCCAATGCAAAACCAACCGTTTTCGTGCATTATATCTGCAATTGTATTTTGTCCGACAACATAGCCACGGTCTTTAAGAATTGCATGTATTTTACTGGCTCCATATATTTGTTTGCTATCGTTAAAGATCTTTTCTATGATGGGTGTAAGCTCGCGTTTCTTTTCTTCAAATTTTGTGTTTTCATTTTTGTTACGAAAAATATGATTATAATAACTGCCCTTTGCAACTTTCATTGTTTTACAAAGAAGACTTACGCTGTATTTTTCTGAAAGGTCTTGAATCAATGCGTAGCGTTTGGATAATGGTGCGGTCACCGTACAGGGTGCTTGTTGTAAAATTTCAACCATCTTCTCTAATTGCTCACATTTTTGTTGCAAGTCGTTATATTCTCTCATATTAATTGGTTTTGTTCTTTTTATTGCTTTACCATATTGCTTGATCCAAGAATATATTGTGCTGCGAGATAGAGAGTGTTCCTTAGCCAATTTGGTAATAGTATTACCGGCAAAATGTTCTTGTACGATTTGCTCTTTAAATTCTTGGGAATAAATCTTTTTCATAATGTGTCCCCCTAGGTTTTGTTTTAGAGGTAAATCACATACCCGCTTTTATTATACAATATTCTTTTGCAGCAACGATTCTTTAAAATCGTTGTTTCATATTTGCTCTACAATCCTGTCATATTTATTTAGGAGGATTTATTGTTAAATTATGCGAATTTGTTTCTATTTATATATCATTGATATCGTCAGCTTTTGTATGGAAAAATAAGTAAAAATATGTTATAATGACAATAAACGAGAAATTGTTTGTGGAGTTTAAAAAATGAAGAATACTGAAAATTTTACTATGGGAAATATGAAAGCGGATATAGCCAAAGCTGGGAATTTGTTTTATCAGTATCGTGCTTGCAGAAGAGATGCTTCAATTATATATGATATTGAAAATATTAGACATGGTGTTGTTTATGCTCGCACACCCTTACAAATGAACGACCCGTTTGACTCCAAGGTTGGCTTTTCCGTCGAAGAGATATATGAAGAATGCATCGATTTAGCACTTGATCAATTGGATACTACTTTAGATTCTAATCTTAGGTTGGTCATAAAAAGTTTATTGAAATACAGAATGATTGGTGAAACGCTTGGATTCGTTAATGCACTTAATAAACTAAAAAAGCATATTTATCTTCAAAGTGTAATCGCACATGTGCAACCGCCCAACATGTTTCAGTTTATTACAAGAGATTTAAACAAGCTTTATAGTAAATGCCCGCCAGAAGTTAAGAAATATTTCAATAAAGAATCATTTTTTGTTTTTGCACTAGTTATAAAAGACTACAAAAACGAAGACATTGAAGAGAAAACAATTATTGAGGCACTTAAAATGGAGGATGTTTTAAAAGACCTTGAAGATAGGGTTGTTAAAGTTAGAGATGAGATTTATCTTCCGTTTCTCAAAGATTTCCTTTCTAAATTAACGGTAACATGCTTTAGCGCGAGTGGTTGGGATAACCAACTTATGTGGTCACATTATGCCAATTCTTACTCCGGCATCTGTGTTGAATACGACTTCGAGCAGATGGATAAGTTTATAGGGTTCATGTATCCTGTTAAATATTTATCAGTTCGTCCTACGGTTTCTCTTAAGGATTTGGGACTTACTGAATTCAAAAAAGATGAGAACGGCAAGTTAATAACAGATGAGGTTAATATTGGCGCTATATTCTCGTATTTGCTTGCTAAAAACAAATGTTGGAGTTATGAAGAGGAATGGCGAATTATTAATGCGGAAGGAGAACCCTATACTCCTTTGTTTGTTGAGGCTCCGTTTGTGAAATCTATTACTTTAGGGCTTGAACTCGATGATATCTGTAAACAGTTGTTATGGGATGTTTGTAAAGAGCGAGGAATAGAGTGTTATCAATTAATTGTTAATCCTGGCGACTATAGTTTAACGAGAGGATTGCTAACAGATGAAAATTTTGTTTTTGATAAAGAAAAAGAGGAACGGTATATAAACTTTATTTGCGCGCATGCTGTTCCGATAGGAGAAAAGATTGGCGCTAATTGCAAGTCATTAACGAAGACAATTGAAGAAGGGAATTTTGAATCTTCATTAATGATGAATGTGTTGTCATTTACGTTAGACTATCTTAGTGACGTGTATTTCTTGAAGAGCACATTTAACAGATTTTGCCGTTGTACAAGTACTCCTGCATCTGAGGTAACTGGGAATACTCAAGTTGGCGTAGCTATTACTCAAATAGACACATTCATTTCTCAGTCGAAGGACGGCGTTAAAATGATTGAAGATTCTCTAATTAATCTTAGAATAATGAAAAAGATAACCTCAAAAGAATTTAATGAGGCAAGAAGGTTAATTGATAATATTAAAGAAATGTTTGAAAAACATAGCGAATTGCATTGGTATGGAAAAGAAAGTACTGACGACCAGCAAGACATAACTGCCACTAGTGAGGAGAATTAAACATACTCTTTTTGAAGGAAAGATTAAAATAATTGACCATTGATTGACTAGTTTTAAATTTTGTTGTAAAGGGAGAATGGATTTTTGTTGGAGAATAAAAAAAGAGATCAACATTATGTTTTTCAAGCTTATCTAAAGAATTGGGTAAATACAAACGGAAAGCTTTGGTGTATGAGAGATGGTAAAGTGTTTGATGTTAAAACAAGCAATATCGCATTTGAGAAAGACTTTTATCGCGTAAATTCATTAAGTAATAAAGATATTGAATTTATCAAGTTGTTTTTTTATAAATCCAGCGATGCTTTTAAAAAGGAAATGGATTATTTTCTCAAATTATATACAACCATTGATAGAGACGAAAAGATTTTCGAACTTATTTTTAAACTTTGTACGAAAGATATTTCTGAAATTTCCGAAACGATTGATGATATAAATAAAATGATTGATATTGCAAGAAACAATATAATGGAAGAAGTTTATTGTGATTTCGAAGGAGAAGCTTGTGATTGGTTAAAGAATCTTTGTAAAGAAGACATCGATTTTTTATACACTTCATCGAAAGAAGAAAAAGAAAAATTTATTTCTTTTGTTTGTTCGCAGTATTTTAGAACTAAAAGAATGAAAGAGCATATGATGTATGTATTGAAAGAGGCAGAAAATTTTTTTGTTAACAAGGAGTTTCCTCAAGGTAGCATAAAGGCGGAAAATCTATATCAGCCAATGCTTTGGTTACTTTCTGCTAAATGTTCAGATAAAATATTGAATGCGCATATTACTCTTATAATCAATAGGACGGATGTGCCTTTTATTACATCAGATCAGCCGGTTATAAATTTAAAGGCGGATTACAAAGATTTTTCCAATCAGCCTGACGAGTTAGTCTTTTATTATCCGATATCGCCTCGTGTTGCTGTAAAAATTAATGACGATTTATGTGTGAAGAAAATTGAACTAACTAATTCAAGTGACATTTATGAATACAATGATCTAATCAATAGAGCTGCATATAAAATGATATTTTCAAAAGATAAATCAGTTATAAGTAAATATATTGCTTAAAAATTAGAAAGCGGAAGGTTATAGTATATGGCAATTCTTCATTTGTAGGATATACATTTTGGAAGAGTAAAAAGCAGAATGAAACAGAAGAGATGTTTGTTAAAAAGAGTGAAATTCTACAAGGATTATTAGGATCAATAAAAAATTTCAAATTTATATTGATCATATAATATTTTATCAGTAAGTTCAAATCCGGTAAACAGTCGTATGTGTTAAAGCGGTACATCGGGGACGAAAAAGGTATGGTTATCGGATATATGCTATATAACAGTATGGGAATTTTAAATTATCATCCGCTTACCGTCGAAATTTATACCAATGCTATGTCATCGGCTCATAAGAATATTGAAAACTATCATTTGACAAGAGCGAATTTAAATTTAACGATGAAGTGATTGAATTTGTTGTTTTGTTAGAATTGCTCAAAGACTTTTGCAACATAAAGGAGTGTGATGTTTTGAAACTTGATAAAGCAATTTCACTTTTTGCAGATTGCTATTCTGACGAATTGTTAGAAAGGGTCGTTGGAGAAATTAAATATCCTTATTCGGTTGTCGGTATGCTTGAAAAAAGACTTGCCGAAAAGAGAACCGCCAATCGTTGTATAGAAATTTATAAAAAGATATACGGATGATGCGATTGTGCTATTTCATCCCGACAAAAATGAGGGGCGAATAGATGTATGCAATGAGCAATGAAGGGCTTGTTTTAAGTGATAAAATACATTGTGCGATTTCGTCGCGCAGTTACAAAAGAAACAAACAAGTCTAAAAAGCTTGTTTGTCTCTTTTTTATCCCACGAATAACCAAATATTATGTGTTTTGGAGCGATTTTAATAGAAAATCGCTCCATTTTTATGTTTAAATCAAAGATCAACTGAACTAACTCACTAATATGCAGGTCTTGCTTTTTTGTAATCCCACTAATATTGTGTTTTATATTGAAACCTTACTTCAAACATATTATAATTAGAAAGGAAACAAAATCTATGAAATTATCATTAATCGAATCCCGACTTTTCGGAAGAATCTGTTATGGCTTTAAGAGAGACAAATATGGATTTGTTGAAATCGTGCCCGAACAGGCAGAAGTTGTAAAAACTATTTTTAGAATATACAGAGAAGAAAATAGTTTAGAGGATATCCCAAAACACCTATTAATCCACTCCATTTCCTCTCTGTCCGGAAAGGCAAAATGGAGCAGAGATGTTCTCAACAAACTTCTTAATAATGGAAAATACACAAGGGGTATAATTGATTTTGAAGAATACTGTGAAGTGTATTTTTTAAAAGAAGGAAATTGTCGGAATCCTAACAAAGCGAGAGTGAAGAAAACATATGCCGAGAGCAACGAAAGAGGAACTGGAGTGGGCATACGCAGTGACACGGGAGAAATTTTTAGAGCGTGTAAATAAGATGTTCCCCATTAAGACTGATGATTGGAACCGTTATTTAGACAGCATCTTTGAATGGATTTCAAATGACAAAGCCCCACTGTACGAATCGAAAATGAATGCGTATTTAAATGAAACTGTAGCAAAGTATTTGTATCCGTCCGATGATTATGTTTCATTAACGGAAATAGCAAAAAAATATGATGCAGCCAATCCAAGTTACTTAATACAAAGCTGGCTGAGAAGCCGCAGCACGGTTGAGCTTCTGGCAACATGGGAAAGAAAGTATAATTCGAATTTTAATGAAGATGCTTTTCAAAGAATAACAGTCGATGCCAAAACTCCTCAGTTTACCTTGACGTCAAAGAAATGGATTGACCTGACAAATGCTATTGGCGTAATATCCAAGCAAGGAAAAAGCGGCGGGACAATGGCTCATCCGTTTATTGCTTGCGATTTTGAGATGTGGAATGATGCAGAGTTCAGGTTTGAAGTGGTGAAGTTTTTCACAAGTTCCGAAATGGAGATTTTTGATTCAGATAATGCTGAGTAAAAGCTGATGTACCGTATTTGGGATTTACAGGATTTTATTAAGGAGTTGATAATAATGTCTGACTATCTATTTCCGGCATTGCAAAAATACTATAGTGCGCTAAATTCCCTGGAGCGATTTAACAAGGAAGCCAATTTTTTTGATAATATATCTGCCCTCGATAGTTTTTTCTCTGAGTATAGGAATGTCACATTTGTATTGCAAAAATCTATTGCACACACAGATTATAAAACTATTTATGAAAAGAACAGAGAAGAATACCTTTCATCTTGTAGGTGGATGATTGATAAAAGAAATGAAACGACGAAAGAGCACCCGTTTCAGCTTGTAAAGCAAATTGATATTCTAGTTTTCTTCCCGTTTGCTGGAATGCATGTGTTAAGTAAGACCTTTTCCGTTGAAAATGATGTGAAATTATCCGACCTCTTGGATGACTTGAAAAGTTTTTTTGTCAGTGTTAATCCAAATGAAATTTTTTTCTCTTCCGAGTTTTCTTTCTATGATAAAACTAGTAAAGAAGATGTATATGAAAAAATAATTGATGGAATACATAGCATGTCATGTTTTTTAAAAGCTATGTATAAAGAGGTAGGAGAACATAGTAAACTATCTGACATGATTATAGAAAAAATTTCCAAATTAAAGTTTTCACAAATCCCAAGAGACATGTATTTAATTAACGATTATGTATATTATCCTCAAAAGAATAAATTCGAGCGAGCAGAAAGATATGCAATGATAATGCATTCTGGTGATAAAAGAGATCGTGTGCGTATTCCGCTAAGCAATTTTAATCGCCATCCACTGTATTCGAAGATGGGAGACGATTATTTCAACAAGTTTGTATTAATGAATGTCGTAATTGGGACAACGAATCTTATGCCAACTTTTATGATAGTTTTTAGCGATAGTACGTTTGAACTTGACTCCTTCAATGGTGGACTTAAAACAACAATATATAGAAAAGTTAATGAGGTTGCAACACGTATTGCCAAAGAGGATATCGTTGCAGTATATTTCATGATGACATATACAATGCTCCCTTTGAAAGAAGAATATCTGCAAATGACTTCCAAAGAGCGTTTGGCTCTTAGTAATGATGATGTGCTGACTTTTATGGAAGTTACTATCACATTGAGTGAGAGGGAGTGCTATTTTGAGCAAACTAAAATTCAGGACAGGAAATATATATTTAACCAGATATTTAATCATGCTTCCTCATTAAATATAGGGAAAATGAATATGAGACCAATAGTAGAAGCTTTTAAAGCTAAAAGCATAGAATGAAAAAGCTTACATGAGTTCAAATCAAGACAGCGAAAACGCAAAAACATCTCTATTGTCCTGTATTCACAGAAAAGGTATCAAGGATTTTCCCTTGATACCTTTTCTTTATGTATAGCAAAATAAATAGGAGAGATTCGAACTCAATAGTCCATTTTTGGCAAATTTGTTCATATTATAAGGTTTGTTTTTGATTGCAGCAATTAACTCGAGCACAAAATCATAACATATAGACATCTTTTTACACGCATGATATAATTAAAAAAATATAACTAATTTCTTAATTCAGGGTATCATTATGAGCAAATACGAAAAAATCGAATTAACTAATATGTGTATGATTTATGATAACAACGGTAATGTTGTGGTTCAAGATAAAACCAACAAAGCTTGGGGCGGCATTACTTTCCCCGGCGGTCATATCGAAAAACAAGAATCGTTTGTTGATTCTGTTATCAGGGAAGTTAAAGAAGAAACGGGACTTATCATAAAAAATCCTAAATTATGCGGTATTAAATGGTGGGAAGTAAATAAAAATAAACGATATGTGGTTTTACTTTTCAAAACCGATGAATATTCCGGAACATTAAAGTCATCCGACGAAGGTAAGGTGTTTTGGACAAAACTCGAAACATTAAAAACTATGAAGCTTGCCGAAAGCTTTGATAAAATGATTGATGTGTTTTGTGATGATAATATCCAAGAATACATACAGCGGAAAGATAACGATAAATGGATTGATATACTTAGATAAAGTTAAGGCACAGCCGACGGATTTTCCGTGAGCTGTCATTTTGTCTAAAATCCCTCAGCCATTTTTTTGTTTTCAAAAAAACGACAGCTCCCTTTACAAGGGAGCCTTTGTTTCAACAAATTTTCAAATCTGATAAAAGCCGTATATAAACCTTAAGATTTAATTTTACACGGTAGGGCAGTGGCTTGCTGCCGCCGTTATATTGTTGTTGAATTATGATAATTTATGGCTTAAATCACATTAAAATATACCCACAACCCGTAGGGACAGGGCTTGCCCCTGTCCGAATTCAACGTCAAATTCGATTTATGCTTCCGCCCCATCTTTGAGGGGGCTGTCATTTTTTTTGCGGAAAAAATGACTGAGGGAGTTCTTATAACTTGAAATAATCTTTTTAACCCCCTCAGTTTCGCTACGCTCAACAGCTCCCTCGTCGAGGGAGCGGAATGTTTAATATAAATCGCATTAAAATATACCCACAACCCGTAAGGACAGGGCTTGCCCTGTCCGCTTTTTCAAAACTGTATACTATGTCCTTACACAACCTGTATACTATCTTATTACACTATGCATTGAGGCTGACTGTGAATTTTGTTCACAATCCCTCCGCCTCACGTTCGTTCGGCACCTCCCTTTACACAAGGGAGGCTGAAAATGCGGTTGTCCGTTGCCTTGATTTTATATGTAATTTGTTACGGACAGCCGCAAGGGCTGTCCCTACGGTCGCATAATTTTTTCAAATTAGATTGCACCCGAAAGCAGTAATATATTTGCTAATTCGTTCGGCAGAGAAAAGTCCTGTCTTTACATTAGGTTTACCGAATATAACAAAAACCCTTGTTCCGTGAACAAGGGTTTTTGTTTTGGTGGACCTGATCGGGTTTGAACCGACGACCCCCACAATGCGAATGTGGTGCGCTCCCAGCTGCGCTACAGGCCCGTTTGTCAACGGATATATTATAGTACCGAGTGCGGAATTTGTCAATTGCTTGCTTGACATTCTTTGCTTAATATTATAAACTTAGTTGTTACTATTTTTAATTATATCTGTAAGGAATGATACTATGATGAAAAACACTGAAAAAACTCTTGAAAAGCTTGTCTCCTTGAGTAAGACAAGAGGCTTTGTTTTCCCCGGCAGCGAAATTTACGGCGGACTTGCAAACACTTGGGATTACGGCCCTCTCGGTGTTGAGATTAAAGAAAACATCAAAAAGGCTTGGAGAAAGAAATTTATCCAGGAGAACAAATACAATGTCGGTCTTGACAGCGCAATTCTTATGAATCCGCAGACTTGGATTGCTTCGGGACACCTCGGCGGTTTCTCCGATCCGCTTATGGACTGCTGTGAGTGTAAGACTCGCCACAGAGCAGATAACCTTATCGAAGAATTCGACGGCACAAATGTTGCAGGCTGGACAAACGAGCAGCTTAGCGCTTATATCGAGGAGCATAATATTCCCTGCCCGAACTGCGGAAAGCATAACTTTACCGATATTCGTCAGTTCAACCTTATGTTTAAGACTTTCCAGGGCGTTACGGAGGATTCGACTTCCGAGATTTATCTTCGCCCCGAGACCGCACAGGGTATTTTCGTAAACTTCCAGAATGTTCAGAGAACAACAAGAAGAAAAGTGCCGTTCGGTATCGCTCAGGTCGGAAAATCTTTCAGAAACGAGATCACTCCCGGTAAGTTTATCTTCCGTGTTCGTGAGTTTGAGCAGATGGAACTTGAGTTCTTCTGCAAGCCCGGCACCGATCTTGAATGGTTTGACTATTGGAGAGGCTTCTGCCGTGATTGGCTCTACTCTCTTAACATTAAACCCGAAAATCTTCGTCTTCGTGACCACGATCCCGAGGAGCTTTGCTTCTATTCAAAGGCAACAACAGATTTTGAATATATGTTCCCGTTCGGCTGGGGCGAGCTTTGGGGCGTTGCCGACAGAACAGACTACGACCTCACTCAGCACATTAAAACAAGCGGTAAGTCACTTGAATATTTTGATCCGACAACCAACGAAAAGTATGTTCCCTATGTTATCGAGCCGTCGCTCGGCGTAGAGCGTCTTTTCCTTGCGCTTCTTACAGAGGCTTATGACGAAGAGGTTGTTGACGCAGAGAAGAACGACACAAGAATCGTCATGCACTTCCATCCGGCAATCGCACCCGTTAAGGCTGCTGTTCTTCCGCTTTCAAAGAAGCTTTCGGATAAGGCGGATGAGATTTATCAGGAGCTTTCAAAGCATTTCAACGTTGATTATGATGACGCAGGCTCAATCGGTAAAAGATATCGCCGCCAGGACGAAATCGGTACACCCTACTGCATTACGGTTGACTTTGAAACAGTCGGCGACGAAAACACTCCTGCCGACAACTGCGTAACGGTTCGTGACAGAGATACTATGGAGCAGGTTAGAATGCCCATATCCGAGCTTGTTGATTATATTTCGGAGAAGATTGATTTTTAACGAAATATAGGAGATGGCAAAATGACACAAACCGTGGGTAAGAAATTATTCCTTGTAGTAAATCCCGTTTCGGGCAAAAAGCTTGCAAGGCATTATGTTAAGGGTATGATGGAGAGCTTCGGCGAGGCAGGCTTCGTCGTTACTTCGGTATATACACGAAAAGATGAAAACGCTTATGAAATTATCAGAAAAAGAGGCAGAGAGTTTGACCTTATCGTATGCGTCGGCGGCGACGGTACGCTTAAAGAGACGGTTTGCGGAGTGATGGAGCTTGAAAAGGATATTCCGATAGGCTATATACCTATGGGCTCGACAAATGACTTCGCACATTCGGTAGGTATTCCGACAAAGGTCGAAAAGGCGGTTGAAAATATCATAAACGGTGAGCCAAGACCTGTTGATATGGGAGTTTTTGGTGACACAACCTTCGTTTATGTCGCAGGCTTCGGCAATTTCACGGCTATTTCTTATTCGGCAAGTCAAAAGCTTAAAAATGTATTCGGCAAAAACGCTTATTACCTCAATGCTGTCGGAGAGTTTTTCAAAATGAAGGGTTATCACGCAAGAGTTGAGGCAGACGGAGAGGTTTTTGAGGGCGACTATTTCTACGGAGAGGCTTCGAATTCCTATTCTGTGGGCGGAATGCCCGTGTTACATAATATGGGCGTGAAATTCGACGACGGAAAGCATGAGCTGATACTCGTTGAAATGTTCAAATCTCCGTCCGAGTTTTTTTCGCTTGCAAACGATATGCTGCATAAAACGGTGGCAAAGAATAAGCTTGTAACATTCAGGCATTGCGATAAAATTGATTTTCATTTTGATGAGCCTACAGCGTTTACGCTTGACGGCGAGTTTGGCGGAGATCGGACGGATGTTACCGTTAAAACCATAAAGCACGCTGTGAGCATTATAACCGAAAAGCCGTTACCGACTGAGGAGGATAACTCCGAGCAGATATATTAAAATGACGACGGTTTAATATTTCTACATTTACAGGCTGTATTTTTAATACAGCCTGTTTTTTTGCAGGGGGATAATTGTTAACCGATTAAATATTAACAATTTTTGAATAAATTAAATATGTGTTGACATATAAATATATTTGATATAAAATTACTTAACCGATTAAATATAAATCGGCTAATTTTTAATTTGAGGAAATGATATGTTGGATTTAAAGGAATTGAGCCATTCTCTTATAAGGCTTGAGTGCGTAAAGCGGTTTACAATGCACAATATGCTCAAGGACAGCGGTGTTTACTTTGGCCAGCCGCCGATACTTGGCTTTTTGGAGAAAAACGGCGTATGCACGCAGAACGAGCTTGCGAAGGCGCTTGAGGTTTCTCCGGCTTCTATTGCGGTGTCGATTAAAAGAATGCAAAAAAACGGCGTTGTCGAAAAAATCGCAGACGATAACGATTTGCGGTGCAACAGAATTTCTCTTACCGAAAAGGGCAGGGAATTGACAAGGGAAATGCACCGAAAGTTTGACCAAATTGACAAAATAATGTTTACGGACTTTGACGAAAACGAGCTTGCGACGCTCAAGGAGTATCTTGACAGGATTTATAACAATCTGTCATCAACGGAGTGCGCAAAATGTTATACGAAGTCGGAAGTGGATAAGAACGGAGGGGATATTTGATGATAAAGCTGCTTAAATACGCAAAAAAATATATTTTCTATACACTCATTTGTCCCTTGCTTATGGTGGGCGAGGTTATATTTGAGTTGCTTATCCCACAGGTTATGGCGGATATTGTAGAAACAATACGCTTGACGGGAACAACCGATCCCGTGGCACAGCAGGAGTCGATTCAAACGATACTTGCGCTCGGCGGAAAAATGCTTACATTCGCATTGTGCTCGCTTTTCTGCGGAGCTATGGCGGCAAGGCTCGCTTCGGTTGCGGGTATGGGCTTCGGCGCAGGTATCAGAAACGCACTTATCGAAAAGGTGCAGACCTTTTCATTCTCGAATATTGACAGATTTTCGACGGCGTCGCTTATTACAAGAACGACAACCGATATAACAACGGTGCAGAACACGTTTTTAATGCTTATAAGAGGCTTGTTCAGAGCACCGATAATGCTTGTTACAGCTTTGGCTATATGTATTAAAAAGAGCAAGGACGTTACAAGTGTGTTCGGCGTTGTACTTCCGATAATTTTAATTGTGCTTGCAATCGCAGGACCGATTTTAATTAAACGCTTTAAGGCTATGCTCAAAAAGTTCGACAGCTTTAACGCTTCCATACAGGAAAACCTTACAAATATAAGAGTTGTTAAATCGTTTGTCAGAACAGATTACGAAAAGAAAAAGTTCAAAGCCGCAAATGATGACCTTTACAACGCCTCTATATATGCGGAAAAGCTTATGATACTCGGCGAGCCTCTGTTGATGGTTTTGCTTTATTGCACAATCCTTGCGGTGCTTGTTGTATCGACAAAGGTTATCGCAAACGGCTCGTTGCTTGTCGGCGAGTTTACGGCGATATTTACCTATATAATGCAGATTATTATGAGCTTCCTTATGACTATCGCAATGGTTGCACAGTTGTTTATGTCAGAGGCAAGTGCAAAGCGTATTGCGGAGGTGCTCGACGAAGAGCCTGATATCAAAGACCCCGACAACGCACTTGAAACACTCAAGGACGCAAGCGTTGAGTTTAAGAACGTATCGTTTAGCTACAATGAGGGCAAGAACATCATAAATAACGCTTCGTTTAAGATTAACAGCGGTGAAATGGTCGGAATTATGGGGGCAACGGGCAGTTCGAAATCTTCGCTTGTTCAGTTGATTGCAAGACTTTATGATGTAACTGACGGCGAAGTTTTAGTCGGCGGCGAAAATGTTAAGAAGTACAAATTGCACTCTTTGAGAGAGAATGTCGGTATGGTGTTACAGAAAAATGTTCTTTTCTCGGGTACGATTGCAGACAATCTCCGTTGGGGTAATAAAGACGCAACCGATGAGGAGCTTCGCAACGCTTGTAAAATTGCCGATGCGGACGAATTTGTTTCCTCATTCCCCGACGGATACCAAACAGATCTCGGTCAAGGCGGCGTAAACGTTTCGGGCGGTCAGAAGCAAAGGCTTTGTATCGCAAGAGCAATTTTGAAATCGCCTAAGATACTTATTCTTGATGACTCGACAAGTGCGGTTGACTCCGCTACCGACGCAAGAATCAGACAGGGCTTGAGAGAGAGCCTTCCGAACACTACTAAAATTATAATTGCACAGAGAGTTTCCTCAATTTCCGATTGCGACGAGATAATCATTCTTGACAACGGTACTGTAAACGATATCGGAACACATGAGGAACTTCTTGAAAGAAATGAAATTTACCGTGACGTATATACCTCTCAGCAAAAGGGCACGGATGATTTTGATGAAGTCGGAGGTGAGCAATAATGCATGGACCTAATAATTCGGCACATACGCACAAACCGTCCGATACAAAGGGAACGGTAAAGCGGCTTATAAAGTATATCGGTAAGCAGAAAAGCCTGCTTGTCGGAATGATCGTGTTTGTTATAATCAGCTCCGTTGCAACCGTTATGGCTTCGGTTTTCATTCAGCCGATAGTTGACGATTTGCTCATTCCTGCGGTAGGTCAGGAGTTTTCGTGGGCACTTTTCAAGCCCATTACAAAGATACTTATAATGCTTGTGTGCGCTGCGATAATCGGCGCAGGAGCTTCATACGGCAAGTCGAGATGCTCGGTTTACCTTACGCAGAAAACGCTTAGGAATTTGAGAAAGGATTTGTTTGACTCGGTAGAGGATTTGCCGATAAACTTTTTCGATTCAAGACCAAACGGCGAAATTATGAGCCGTTTCACAAACGACGTCGAGTCGTTAAGAGCGTTTTTGAGTCAGGGACTTACACAGCTTATATCATCTTCGATTACCATAATCGGCTCATTTTGCGTTATGCTCTATTATAGTTGGAAATTAACTATTCTCGTTGTGCTGATGGTTGCCTTTATGATTTTTCTTGTAAAGGTGCTCGGTAAAAAGAGCTCGTATTACTTCAAAAAACAGCAAAAGGAATTGGGCGAGGTAAACGGCTATATCGAGGAGACTATCGAGGGACAAAAGGTCGTTAAGGTGTTCAACCATGAGGAAGAGGTTACGGAGCATTTCACACAGATAAACGAGGAGCTTCGCAAGGCTTCAACGGGTGCCAATACCTTTGCGAGTATTCTTATGCCGCTTATGAATAACCTCTCTTATGTAAACTACGCTATTACTGCGGCTCTCGGCGGTATGCTTGCCGTAAAGGGCTTTATGACACCGGGCGGAATTGTGGCTTTCCTTACAAACTCAAGGAACTTTTCACAGCCGATAACTCAGGTTTCACAGCAGTTTAACAATGCCATTGCCGCTATTGCCGGTGCGGAGAGAATTTTTGAGTATATTGACGAAAAGCCCGAGGTTGACGACGGCTATGTAACCCTTGTAAATGCAAAGTTTGACGAAAACGGAGAGCTTTGCGAGTGCGATGAGCATACGGGCGTTTGGGCTTGGAAGCATCAGCACACGGCGGACGGCACTGTTACCTATAAGCAGTTAAGGGGCGACGTTGTATTCGAGAATGTTACCTTTAGCTATGACGGAAAGAAAACCGTGCTCAAAAACATTTCACTTTATGCAAAGCCCGGACAGAAAATCGCTTTCGTCGGCTCTACGGGTGCAGGCAAAACCACAATCACAAATCTTCTCAACAGATTTTACGATATTGATGACGGCAAGATAAGATATGACGGCATTAACATTAAGAAAATCAAAAAGGATGATTTAAGACGTTCGCTTTCAATGGTGCTTCAGGATACGCATTTGTTCACGGGTACGGTTGAGGACAACATAAGATACGGCAACCTTAATGCGACACATGAGCAGATTGTCGAAGCGGCTAAGCTTGCCAACGCACATTCGTTTATTATGTCTCTTGAAAACGGCTATGATACGGTGCTCACGGGAGACGGCGCAAACCTTTCGCAGGGTCAAAGACAGCTTTTGAGTATCGCAAGGGCAGCGGTTGCAGATCCGCCCGTGCTTGTTCTTGACGAGGCGACAAGCTCTATCGACACAAGGACGGAAAAGCTCATTGAGCAAGGTACGGATAAGCTTATGCAGGGCAGAACGGTATTTGTTATTGCCCACCGACTTTCAACTGTCCGCAACTCTAACGCAATTATGGTGCTTGAGCACGGCGAAATAATCGAGCGTGGCGACCATGAGGATTTGTTAAAGCAAAAGGGCAGATATTATCAGCTCTATACAGGACAGTTTGAGCTCTCATAAAATTTTCAAGCGAGGCGGTAAGCTTTTGCCGCCTTGTCGGCTTGATACGCTTTTATTTACAAACAAACAGCGTTGTGATAAAATATCAAAAAACTAAAATTCAGGTGTAAATATGGAATATAGATTTTCCGACAGAATTTCATCTCTTCAGCCGTCTGCAATCAGAGAAATCTTAAAGGCGACCTCCGACCCGTCGGTAATTCCGTTTGCCGCAGGCAATCCCGATGTTGCGGCTTTCCCGATTGACGATGTGAGAAGAATATCCAAAAGAATATTCGACGAAATGCCCGTTACCGCACTTCAGTACGGAATAACCGAGGGTTATACGCCGTTGCGTGAGAGAATACGGGAATATGTTAAAAGCTCTAAAAATATCGGCAGAGATTTTGACAGCGTAATCATAACCTCGGGCGCTACGCAGATAATGGACCTTATGACAAAGGTTTTCTGCAATTTCGGCGATACCGTAATATGTGAAACACCGTCGTTTATCGGCTCGCTCAACTGCTTCCGTTCATACGGCTGTAAGCTGAAGGGCGTACCCGTTGAGGCTGACGGAATGAATATAGAAGCGCTTGAAAATGCTCTTCGTGAAAGTGAAAATGTCAGGTTTATCTATACGATAACAAACTTCCAAAACCCGTCGGGTGTAACAATGAGCCTTGAAAAAAGGAGACAGGTCTATGCGCTTGCCAAAAAGTACGGCGTGCTTATTTTGGAGGATAACCCTTACGGTGACTTGAGAGTTGAGGGCGAGGATATACCGACAATAAAGAGTATGGATGAGGACGGAATAGTCGTTTATGCAGGTTCGTTTTCAAAAATTCTCGCACCGGGTATCCGTATAGGCTATATCGTTGCACCGTCGGAGATAATCGCAAAAATGACAGTCGGCAAACAGGCGGAGGATACACATTCGACAATGTTCTCGCAGATACTTGTTGACGAGTGGATGAAAACCACCGATTTTGAGGCACATATCGAGAAAATAAGAGGCATATACAGGTGCAAGCTTAATCTTATGTGCTCGCTTATCGATGAAAAGCTCGGTGATTTCGTGAAATACGTTCGTCCCGAGGGCGGCTTGTTCGTGTGGTGCGAACTTCCCGAAAATGTCGATATGCTTGACTTTGTAAAGCGTTGCGTTGACAATAAGGTGGCGGTCGTTCCCGGTACGGCGTTCACGGTCGAGGACGGCGAAAAGACCAACTGCTTCAGAATGAATTTCTCAACCCCCACGGATGAAAAAATCGTCGAGGGAATGAATTTGATTGAAAAGGTAAAACAGAGTTATGTATAATCTTTCTGACATGGGAACGGTAAGGTCGATACTTGAAAAGCACGGCTTTACTTTTTCAAAGGCTCTCGGTCAAAACTTTTTGATAAATCCTGCGGTCTGTCCCGAAATGGCGGAGGAAGCGGTAACGAGTGAAAATGACGGAGTTATCGAAATAGGCGCAGGCGTCGGAGTTTTAACGGCGGAGCTTTGCAAAAGAGCGAAAAAGGTCGTTTCGATCGAGCTCGACAAAAGACTTTTGCCCGTGCTTGACGAAACGCTTGCGGAATTTGATAATTTTGAAGTCGTAAACGAGGATATATTAAAAGTAGATTTGCACGAGCTTATAAAAGAGAAATTTTCTGACTGTGAAAATGTTTCGGTCTGTGCGAATTTGCCGTATTATATCACTTCGCCCGTCATAATGAAACTGCTTGAGGACAAGCTTCCTATAAAGCAGATTATCGTTATGGTGCAGAGAGAGGCGGCGGACAGATTGACGGCACCCGTAGGCTCAAGAGAGTCGGGGGCAATTACGGTGGCGGTAAATTATTATGCCGAAGCCGAAAAGCTGTTCAATGTTTCAAAAGGCTCGTTCGTTCCGAGCCCGAAGGTTGATTCGGCGGTTATAAGGCTTGCGATTTACGATAAGCCTCCGATTGAAACAAAGGACGAGGAGTTGTTTTTCAGAACCGTTAAGGCTATGTTTATGCAAAGGCGAAAAACCGCACTCAATTCCGTTTCGGCAGGGCTCGGAATACCGAAGGACACGGTAGCTAAGGCTCTTGAAATGACGGGACTTGACGCAAGCGTGAGAGCCGAAAAGCTGACGCTTTCACAGCTTTGCGAATTTACAAATAATTTGAAAGAGGTAATGTAAAATGTATTCATATAAGACAAAAGGAACTTGCTCGGGACAGATTGACGTTGAGCTTGACGGCGATATTATAAAGAGCGTTAAATTCTATGGCGGCTGCAACGGCAACTTACAGGGAATTTCAAAAATTGTAACAGGCAAGACCGTTGATGAGGTTGAAAAAGCGTTCAAGGGAATTAAATGCGGATTTAAGCAGACCTCTTGCCCCGACCAGCTTGTATGCGCTTTGAGAGAGGCTCAGGCAAACGGCGAAAAATAATTATTGTTGACTTTTAGCGATATAAGTAATATAATCTTTGTCGAAGCCAAGCGAAAAATCAATATCAGGGGTGCTGACAGCAGTCGGCTGAGATGACGGTGTTTTCGTCGAACCCTTAAACCTGATGCGGATAATGCCGCCGTAGGAAGTGTGAATATTTAATTCAGCCTTACGGTATTTGAAGTATCGTAAGGCTTAATTTTTATCAAAGGACGGTTTTTCAAAATGAAAAAACAATCAACTGTAAGATTAGTTGAAAGCGCATTGCTTATTGCGATCGCAGCGGTAATCGAACTTGTTTCAAAGACTCTCGGTCTTGAATTGCCCTTCGGCGGAACAATCACTCTCGCAAGTATGTTCCCGATCGTGCTTATCGCTTACAAGTACGGCACAAAGTGGGGTCTCCTCAGCGGCTTCACTTATTCATTGGTTCAGATGCTTCTCGGTGCTAAGACTGTTTCGGCAATGTTCTTGCCCGGCGACGATCAGATGGTGCTTTGGCAGGCAATCTGCATTTGCCTTCTTGACTATGTTCTCGCATACACCTTGCTCGGCCTCGGCGGTATCTTCAAGGGCAAATTCAAAAAGCCCGCAGCAGAGCTTGCTCTCGGCGCATTTGTTGCATTGCTTCTCCGTTACCTTGTACATATCGTATCGGGTGCAATCTTCTACGGCGCATATGCTGAGTGGTTTTTCACACAGGAGGGCTTCTACTCAATCGGCGAAAAGATTCTCGGCACATTCTCGGGCTCTTCGCTTGCTATTGTTTACTCAATCTTCTACAACGGTCTTTATATGATTCCCGAAATCATCATTACTACCGTTGTTGCTGCAATCCTCGGCTCTGTTCCGCAGATTACAGGTCAGAAAAAGGTTAAATAATAAACCGAAAATGTTTTATGTGTACGCTCCGACTTAAATCGGGGCGTATTCTTTTTGCGAAGCGTTTGTGTTCAAAAAATGAGGTTGTTACAATTTAACAAGACAGGATTAAAAATATTGTTTATTATTTTTGTTGACAAAAAACGATATATATGTTAAGTTGAAATTGATATAAGTCTATACTGTAAATCAAACTTATGACTTATATCCGATACGGAATTTACGAGCTTGTAAATTCACAATTCATAATCAATTTAACATTAGGGGAGTAACATACTATGAAAAAAGGTGTAAAGGCTGCAATAGGAATAATTGTAGCGGCAATAGCGGTATTTTTACTTGTCTTTTTCCTTTGGGACAGTCCCGCAAAATTCGTGCCGTCAACCTACGGCTATATGGCGGACTCTGCCACGGGAGAGCCGTTTGTTTACTATGAAGATATTTTCGGAAAAACCTTTGTTAAGGAAGAGGGTAAATGGCGTACATACTGTGCTGTACCGTCGTCCTCGCAGAATTCGGTTAAAGACCAGTATATTTCATTTGACAAGCTCGATGAGGCTGTCTCGGCAAGAGCTGCTCAGTAAAACAAAGCTTATAAGCAACGAAAAACGGAGAGACATCAGTCTCTCCGTTTTGTGCTGTAATTATCTTGTTGCGTGTGAAACTATATCGCCTGCGCCCGTTACAATATCGTTTGCAATATCGCCTGCGCCCGTTACGACATCTCCTGCAAGGTCGCCTGCACCGGTGATAACCTCGCCGACTCTGTCGCCTACGCCTGTTGCGGCTTCGCCGATAATATCTCCGCCCTTTGTGACGTCGTTTTTCGCACGGTCGTTCATATTGGGCTTTGAAGCTGTGCTGTCAAGCGTGCTTTCCTTGTTTTTACCGCAGCCGACAAGCACAAGCGCACACAGTAACAGGATTGTCAACAAGATTGGTAATGCTTTTTTCATAGCTTTCTCCTTTTTATTCGGACACAGTTATTGTGTCCCTTTTATTTTTATTTATAACGGTTATTTGGTTAAAATTCCGCCGTCGGAATAGAGCAAAAGCAGTATATCGTCCTCCTTTGCGGTCAAAACGTCGATATACACAAGCACTTCTTGCTCGTCGGGCGTTTTGCAATGAAATTCATATGCCGTTTTTTCGGTTTTGTAGTCTGTCGGAATTACCGCAAGGCGAGAGGACATAACGGTCAGATAATCGGAAACGGACATTTTAGCCTCATCTGCCGAAATTTTGCTTTGAACGGGAGGTCTGTCCGTGTGATTCATAATATATCCCCTTGCGTCAAAGGATATAATGTTGCCTGTTTCAAGGCTGACGCTCAGTTTAATAAGGTCGGGATAGCAGATAACACCCTTGTTTTCATAAGCAAAGTTTACGGTGCAAATTCCGTCTTGCGTGGAATAATAGCTTTCTTTCATATTTTCGTAGCCCTTTGCCGAAAGAAAGTTTTTAGCGTTTTCGACTGCCTGCTCGGGTGTAATTACACTTTCGCCTGCATTCGACGAGCCTAACAGATACAGCACCGCACCGCCCTTTTTGCAAACGCTTATATTTATCGAATCGACGAAAAAATTGTACGTTTCAATAACGCCGTTTGTCTCACTGTCAAAGCGGAGTGTGCTTTTGTCTGCACCGATAAAATCCGAAGCGATTTCCAAAGCTTTTTCCTTTGAAATATCGGACTTCCCCTCAAGTGCTTTTGGACTTTGATTTAATATATGGTCGGAAAACGGTCCGTCGTATATCAAGGTCGGATAATCTGTAAGCGTTTGTTCCGCATCGCCGAAAGCCGAGCCTATTTGCATCGACTGGTCGGTGCTTTTTTGCAGCGTGTTTCCTGCCTGCTTAAAGCTAACGCTTCCGTCCTCGACGCCCTGTGTGATCGTGTCAAGCTCCGATAAAAGCTTTTGAGAAACATCGATAAGCTGTTTTAACTGATTTCGCTCTTCGCTTGTTATTGGCTCTCCGAGCGACAGCTTTCGGTCAAGAGTTGATACGAACGCACCCACCTGCGAGAGAAATTTGAGCATATTGTCAAGCTGAGTGTCGGAAAGCGGAAGCGCCGAAAGTGAGTTCTTTGCGCTTGCGGCATCACGGGTCAATGAGATAGCCATTGAGCTTAGCATCGGCGTTGTGTTTGCGTAAAGACCTTTAGTGAGATTCGTGTTTATCGAGGACATACACGCTTCAAGCGTTGAAAGGGAACGCTCCGCATCGGCATTTAGCTGTCTTGAAAGCTCGGACGCTTTTTGAGCGTTTATCACGAATGCCGAAAAGAGTACTAAAATAAGCACCGAAGCATAGAGTCTAACCCTTATTTTTCCTCTGCGAGATACCTGATTTTCCAAATTCTTCACCTCTCGAATATATTTTGTAAATTTTTTATAAATATACATAAAACATTTGCTTATTTGTTTGCCAAATAAAGAGTGATGGTGTATAATATAAAGTCAGAAAAGTGTAATTTGGAGGAGAATGGTTTTTGGAAGCTTATCTTGATAACAGCGCAACGACAAAGCCTTGTAAAAGAGCTTGCGAGGCGGCTTTGAGGACAATGGAAAATGACTTCGGAAATCCGTCGTCTCTTCATAAAAAAGGCTTTGATGCAATGCAAATTCTTGAAAGCTCAAGAGGTGTAATCGCAAAGAGCCTCGGCGTTGACCCTGAGAGGATATTTTTCACTCCGAGCGGAACGGTCGCAAACAATACGGCGATATTCGGTGCGGTTGAGCTTATGAAACGAAAGGGCAACAAAATCGTTACAACGGCGTTTGAGCACCCGAGCGTTGCAAGGTGTATGGATAAGCTTGAGCAGTCGGGCTTTGAGGTTGTCAGAATTGCACCCGACGAAAGCGGAAATATCTCCGAGGAGGCTTTTCAAAACGCTATTGACGAAAAGACTGTTCTTGTAAGCCTTATGGCTGTAAATAACGAGGTCGGAACAGTTCTTCCCTTTGATAAAATAAAGCGGATAATCAAACGCAAAAAATCGCCTGCGCTTTTGCACGTGGACTGTGTTCAGGGATATATGAAATTACCCGTCAAGCCCGAAAGGTGCGGAATTGACTTTATGAGCGTGAGCGCACATAAGATTCACGCCTTAAAGGGCAGCGGCGCTTTGTATATAGCAAACGGCGTAAGAATAAAGCCTTATGTACTCGGCGGCGGTCAGGAAAATAACATTTGCTCCGGCACACAGGCTATGCCGAACATTGCGGCGTTTTCCGCTGCGGTTGAGGAGCTTGCGGATATTGAAAAAAGACTTGAAAAGGTTACTTCGCTCAATGTATATTTCAAAAGCGAGCTTGAAAAGCTTGACGGCGTTAAAATAAATTCCCCCGACAACGCTTTGCCGTATATTATCAACGCTTCGATCGGCGCGATACCGTCGCAGGTGTCCGTTAATTACCTTTCATCAAAGGGTGTTTATGTGTCGGCAGGCTCTGCTTGCTCAAAGGGACACAGAAGCGACGTGCTTGTATCGATGGGACTGTCGCCCGAACGCATTGACAGCGCAATAAGGCTCAGTATGTCCTATGAAACGACAAAGGAAGAAATTGATTATGCCCTCTCGGCTATAAAATCGTGCCTTGCGGAGCTTTCAAAGAAATAAAGGAAGATAAAATGAAAGAGATCATACTTATAAAAAACGGCGAGCTTGCACTCAAGGGACTTAACCGTTCTTCGTTTGAGTCGGTGCTTGCAAAGAATATAAAAAGACGTTTGCACGGCTTGGGTAAATTTAAGGTTACCTGCTTGCAATCGACAATGAATATCGAGCCGCTTTGCGACGATTTTGATATGGAAGAGGCTATAAAGAGAATCTCAAAAATTTTCGGTATCGCAGGCTTCCAGAGAGCTGCGGCGGTTGAGAAAAATATTGATGAAATTTTGGCGGTTGCACCCGAATATCTTTCGGAGCAGCTTGAAAATGTCGATACCTTTAAGGTTGAGGCAAAGAGAAGCGACAAGAAATTTCCGTTGACCTCGCCCGAGATAAGCAGAGAGGTCGGCGGTGCAATTCTTAAAAAGTTTTCTCACCTTTCGGTTGACGTTCACAATCCCGAGCTTACCGTTACGGTTGAGGTCAGAGACAACTATGCGTTTATCAGAGGAAATCAGATAAAGGGCGCAGGCGGTATGCCCGTAGGCACCGGCGGAAAAGCGGCGGTGCTTATTTCCGGCGGAATTGACAGCCCCGTAGCTTCGTGGATGGTTTCAAAAAGAGGCGTTGTGCTTGATGCGGTGCATTTTGCTTCGCCGCCCTATACCTCTCCGCAGGCGGAAATGAAGGTTCACGACCTTTTGCGCAAGGTTTCGGCTTACAGCGGCGATATAGGGCTTTACACCGTTTGCTTTACAAAAATTCAGGAGCAAATCAGGGATAACTGCCCCGAGGAGCTTTTCACACTTGTTATGCGCCGCTTTATGATGCGTATTGCAAATGAAATTGCAATGAAGAATGATTGTCAGGCACTCGTTACGGGAGAGAGCATAGGTCAGGTTGCAAGTCAGACGATGTCGGCACTTGCCTGCACGGATAATGTTTCAAAAATGCCTGTTTTCAGACCCGTTATCGCAATGGATAAGGAAGAAATTATCGCAATTTCAAGGAAAATCGACACCTTTGACATTTCAATAAAGCCGTTTGAGGATTGCTGTACGGTATTCACACCCAAGCATCCGAGGACAAGACCTACCGTTCAAATGCTTGAAGAAGCGGAAAAGGTATTCGATATAGAAGCACTTGTTAAGGAAGCAGTTGACACTGCAAGATTTGAGGTTATTTCAGATATAAGATGAAAATTGAAGAAAAAGTTGTTGAATTATTAAAGCAAAGGAAGTTAATATTCACTTGCGCCGAGTCCTGTACGGGCGGATTGATTGCGAAGCGGATAACCGACGTTTCGGGTTCGTCGAGCGTGTTTGAGTGCGGAATTGTAAGCTATTCAAACCGCATAAAGCATGAAATCCTCGGCGTGAGCAGCGAAACGCTTGAAAAATTCGGTGCGGTAAGCGAGGAATGTGCCCGTGAGATGGTAAAGGGCGTGCTTTCACTTACGGGTGCGGATATTGCGGTTGCCGTAACGGGAATTGCAGGTCCGACGTCCGACAACACTAACAAGCCCGTCGGTCTTGTGTATATCGCTTTTTCCGACGGCAAAAGTACGATAGTTAAAAAATGTCTAAACGATTTTTCCGACAATATAAGGGAAAACAACAGAAATAAATCAGCCGATACGGCTCTTGAAACAGTATTGGAGTATTTGAGATGCGCGAAGAATTCGATAAGGAAAAATTGAATGATACCGACACAAGCTCTTCCGTACCGCAGGACGCAGAGGCTCAAGGTGACTATGAGGACGGTATGAAGGTTGCCGATAATCCTTATCAGACTCAAAAGGAAGAGGATGACGACGATAAGGACGAGGCTGTTGCCGTTGTGCCGAAGCCTAAGAAAAAGAAAATGAAAACCGTTGACAGAGTAATAATGATTATTGCGATTATCGTGTTTTTGGTTTCTTTAGGTGTCATTCTTAAAACCGTTTATGATGTTGCGGACAACAAAAAGCAGACGGAGAATATCGCAGGACTTGTAACGGAGCCTGCAAAAGAGGCAAGGGAGTACGGCGACGACGGTATGCTTGAAAAATACCGCAGTGCATACAACGCAAACAATGACCTTGTCGGCTGGATAGTTGTTCCGAACACCTCGATAAATCATCCTGTTGTTCAAGCTAAAAATAACGAATATTATTTGAGACGCAGCTTTTACGGAGATTATCAAAGACGTGGCACCGTGTTTATGGACTACCGTGACCACGCAAAGCCGCTTTGCAAGAACACTATACTTTACGGGCATAATTTCCTTGACTCGACAATGTTTGCAGACCTTGAAAAGTACAAGGATATTGAGTTTTATAAGACTTCTCCCGTAATTCAGTTTGATACGATATATGAAAAGCATAAGTGGAAAATAATTTCCGTTTTCCTTACAAATGCCGATGATAAGGACGATAACGGATACACCTTTAACTACATTTATCCGTTTATGACTAATGACAATTTTGAAGCGTTTGTAGATGAAATTAAAGTACGTTCGCTTTATTTTACAAATGTCGATGTAAATAAAAATGATAAAATTCTTACTCTCTCGACCTGTACGAGAGATATGGATGTAAAGGGTAACGGCGAGACAAACGCAAGATTTGTGGTTGTCGCAAGGCTTGTCAGGGACGGCGAGAGCGAAACGGTTGACGTTTCTAAAACCGTAAAGAACGACAATCCACGTTATCCGCAGATTTGGTACGATACGCATGGGATTCCAAACCCATACGCCTTTGCCGAAAGATGGTTCCCCGAAGGAGTTGAATATTGATGAAAGAAAACGAGTTTGACAAGAACGAAGAGTTGAATACCGCCGAAGAACAGGCTAAGCCCGAAAACGAGCTTCCCACACCCGAGGCTTCTGATGACGTCTATGCCGAAATAGCAAAGAACATTGAAAATTCGGAGTCTTTTGACGAAATGACCACAAGGCGTGTAAAATACGGAGGAGAGCAGCACTTTGTCGATATCGCCAACCCGTTTCAGAGCGACAGAAGCGAAGAAAAAGAGGGCGAGCTGAAAGGACTTGAAAAGGTTGAGCCTGCACAGAGTAAAGAGAGGGTAAAGACCTTCAACGAAATGTTCAAGGACTTTTTCAGAAAGATTTTCCCGAACAAGCAGGACAAAAAATCCGAAATTGTCAGAAAGACGGTTGCAAATCTCTCTGTTTTGGTGCTTATAGGCTGTGCTGTGGCGTTCGGCGTTATTTATGTTCAGGGAAATAAAACCGAAAAACAGCAGACGGGTCTTGCAAACAAGATAATAGACACCACAAATGAGGAAGAAGAAGCAAAGCTTTGGGAGGAATTCAGGGCGAAGTACCCCGATGTTAAAACTCCCGACGGAATGATGGCAAAATATGCTTACCTCTATGCGCTTAATCAGGAATTGGTAGGCTGGATAAGCGTTCCGAACTCGGGCATTGACGTTCAGGTGGTTCAGTCTCCCAACAATACGGATTATCTTAAAAAGGATTTCTACGGAAATTACAGCAGATACGGCTGCCCGTTTATGGATTACAGAAACGACCCGAAATACCTCAATCAAAACACTATAATTTACGGACACCATATGAGCGACGGACTTGTTTTTGCAGAGCTCAGCAAGTACAAAACGCTTGACGGCTTCTTGGAGTCCCCGATAATCAACTACGATACGCTTTATAAGTCATATAAATTCAAGGTCTATGCGGTGTTTATCACAAACAGCAGAGAACAGGACGACAACGGATATATTTTCAACTATACCGTTACCTCCTTTGGCAGCACCGAGAATTTTGACAGCTACATTAAGGCACTTGATGAGAGAAAGCTCTACACAACGGGCGTTGATATTAACTCGTCGGATAAGCTTATTACGCTTTCGACCTGCACTTATGAGTTTACGGACGCAAGACTTGTTGTTGTCGGCAGACTTTTGAGAACGGGCGAAACGGCGGATGTGGATACGACCTATTCCGTAACAAACGGAAATCCCCGTTATCCGCAGATTTGGTATGACCAAAAGGGGCAGTCAAATCCGTACAGCGGTGCGACAAATTGGTATCCCGATAACTGATAAGTAATTTATTTATATTAAGGTGGTAATAAAGAGATGGAAATGAAGTTGTTTTCATTGTATCGCAATGCGGCGGACACTTCCGTTAAGCTGCAGATTAAGGTAATCGGTTGTCTTAACGGTTTTGCGGACAGCGATATTTCTTTTGATGAGTACACTTCGCTCAAGGATATGTTCGGTGGGCTTTCAAAGGCTCTCAAAAGCAGCGATTTTATTGTAATTGCTGTTGATTCGAGCATCTACAATTCTACAAAATTGAAGCTTATGACAGCTCTTTCTTTGAAAAAAGAGCAGAATGAGGCAGTTCTTAAAAAGCTTTCAAAGCTTGAGCTTGATGAATCGGCGCAGGAGAAAAATGCGGCTATGCCCGAGGGTGCAACCGTATTTGTATCGGTTGACGGCATAAATTCAGGCTTTGCGGTTAAAAAGGGCTCTCAGACAATCGTTATGATTCCCTTTGACGATCAAAGGCTTGACTCTGTCCTCAAAAGAGGTCTTGTGCCGTACATAACCAACGGCGGACGTCTTACTTCGGCAAGTGAGCCGGAGGCAGCTTCCACTCACGAAGAGAAAGAGGAAATCACTTCTGAAACGACTTCGGAAATAAGTGAGCAGGAAAAGGATATTGCCGCACATACGCTTAATATTCTCAAGGAATCCGACGTTAAAATTGCCGTTAACGGCAATATGAACGCAACCGTTATGCGTGAGTTTGCGGTAGGGCTTGATGATTTCGACGAGTATTTTACCTTTACTCCGCACATAGAAGACAGAGGCGATTACAACGTAACCGACTATACCGCACAGATGGCTCGCTCGGCAAAGGACCTTTCGAGTGCAACGCTCGGTGCGTGTATTTCCGATATATTCACAACCAACGACGGCTGCGATTACATTTGCATTTCCGTTGCGACGGACAAGTCTGCTCTCGTCAGAAAGCTCTATAAAGAAGAGGGCGAGGACGATGCACACTTAATCAGAATTGCCTGTGAAGAAGTTTTTGCGCTTATCGGGGAAAAGGCCATGGGCAACAACTCGGTAGGCATTGAAATTGCACAGGACGAAGCTCCGAAGGCTGACAAAAAGCTTTCTAAAAAGGCAAAAAAGGCGATAATTTCAGTTATCGCAATTATTCTTGTTGCGGCAATTACCGTAGGCTCTGTTTATTTCGTTAAACAGAAGAATAACAATAAAGAGCCGCAGACAGAGCCACCTGTTCAAATGCAGGCTCCCGAAACCACAACCGAAGCTCCGGTTAAAGCTGACACAATGTCCCTGTCAAAGCTTATGCGTTTTGAGCTTGTAAACGGCATAAAGAATGAAGAGCCCGAAACCACTCCCGTTGAAACTACGGCAGGTGCAATTACGGCAAATGAGCCGCAGACAAAGGAAGCTCCTAAGGACCCGAACGCTGTTCCGAGTGTTATTACAGTAAACGGACAGGAAATCGAGGCAAAGGAAGCTATCGCAAGGATAGTTACCGCCGAAACCGACAGCGGATTTAACGCCGAAACACTCAAGGCTCAGGCGATAATCACATACACATATCTCAAATACAGAGATACAAATTGGAGAATAAGCAATCTCACAATTGCAGATAATTATACTCAAGAGGCAATGGATGCGGTAAATGAGGTGTTCGGCCGTTACCTTACATTTAACGATAAGGTTGCGTTTACGCCTTATTGCAGAATGTCGGCAGGTAAAACCGCAAACGCTTCGACAGTTTTCGGAAATAGTTTTACATATCTTAAGAGTGTCGCAAGTGCTTCCGACAAGCAGAGAGACGGCTACAAAAAAGAAGTTCTCCTTACCGCAGACGAAATAAAAGCAGGTGCTTTGGCATTTGATTCGACAATCCAATTCCCCGAGGATGTTTCAAAGTGGCTTACAATTAACGCTCATGATACGGCAGTCAGCACAGGCACGGGCTATGTTGAAAAAATTACAGTCGGAAACAAAGAGGTTTCAGGCGTTACGTTCATCTATGATATAATGAAGAACAAGGACCTTGCTTCTCCTTGCTTCAGCCTTTCCTATGACGCAGAAAGCGGAACATATACAATAACCACCTTCGGCGACGGCTACGGTGTCGGAATGAGCCAGCTCGGTGCTGATAATATGGCTGTTTCGGGTACAAAATATGATAAAATACTTGACCAATATTTCCCGGGCACATTTCTTAACTGACAAAATTTTTTAATATAAACGGAGGATTAAATTATGGCTATTCTTGTTACGGGCGGAGCCGGATTTATCGGCTCACACACTTGCGTTGAGCTTCTTAACGCAGGCTATGAGATTGTTGTCGTTGACAATTACTACAACGCAAATCCGAAATCGCTTGAAAGAGTTAAAGAGCTTACAGGCAAGGATTTCAAGTCTTATGAATGTGACATCAGAGACTCTGAGGGTATGGATAAAATTTTCAAAGAGAATAAAATCAACGCAGTAATTCATTTTGCGGGACTTAAAGCGGTCGGCGAGTCCTGTCAGAAGCCTATTGAATATTATGATAACAATATCGGCGGCACATTGAAGCTTTGCGACGTTATGAGAAATAACGGCTGCAAGAACATTGTTTTCAGCTCCTCGGCAACAGTTTACGGTATGAAAAACGTATCTCCGCTTAAAGAGACAATGAAAACGGGCGGAACAACAAACCCCTACGGCACAACAAAGTATATGATTGAAATTATCCTTGAGGATATTTACAAGTCAGACAATGAGTGGAACGTAACGCTTCTTCGTTACTTCAATCCTATCGGCGCACATGAAAGCGGAAGAATAGGCGAAAATCCGAGTGGAATACCGAACAACCTTATGCCTTACATCACACAGGTTGCAATCGGCAAGCGTCCGTTCCTCAGCGTTTACGGCAACGATTACGACACACCGGACGGAACCTGTATCAGAGACTATATCCACGTTGTTGACCTTGCAGACGGTCACGTTAAGGCTGTTAACAATATTCTTGACGGCAAAAAGGGTGTTCAGATTTTTAACCTCGGAACGGGTAAGGGCTATAGCGTTCTTGACATAGTAAAGGCGTTCAGCAAGGCTTACGGTAAGGAATTACCTTACAAGATTGCACCGAGACGTCCCGGCGACCTTGCGGTTTGCTTCTCGGATCCGTCAAAGGCTAAAGAGGTTCTCGGCTGGGAGGCTAAGAGAGGCATTGACGATATGTGCCGTGACTCTTGGAATTGGCAGTCAAAGAATCCGAACGGATATGACGATTGATTTTAATTGATTGATAGGAGAATTTGCCATGAAAAACAAAAAAGGTCTTATTATTGCTTTGGCGGTTATCGCCGTAATAGCGATATTCGCAGGAAGCATTGTTTCCTCATACAACAGCCTTGTTGATGAAAGGGAAACGGTTACAAATGCACAGGCAAATATTCAGACAATGTTGCAGAGAAGAGCAGACCTCATACCAAATCTTGTGAACACCGTAAAGGGATATGCGGCTCACGAGGAAGAGGTATATACGGCAATTGCGGACGCTCGCTCAAAGCTCTCGGGCGCTACCACCGTTGATGAAATGGAAAAGGTAAACTCAGAGCTTGACAGCGCAATTTCAAGACTTCTTGTCGTTGTGGAAAATTATCCCGAGCTTAAAGCCGATACGCAGTTTATCAATCTTCAGGATGAGCTTGCAGGCAGTGAAAACAGAATTTCGGTTGCTCGTAAGGACTACAATGATGTAGCAAAGGCTTACAATACTCACATAAAGAAATTCCCTGCAAATATAATTGCATCTATGTTCAATTTTGAGCAGGCTGAATACTTTGAGGCTCCAAGTGAGGCACAGACGGCACCGAGCGTGAATTTTGATTGATGCTTCGGCGAATGGGTATGTATATGAAAAAATATTCGGCGATACTGTTAAGTGCTGTTTTGCTGATACTGTCGTTATCGGTAAGTGCTTTTGCGGCGAAAAACACTCCGTATCCGCCGCCTACGCAAAAATTTTTCGTAAATGATTTTGCCGACTGTATCAATGAGTCCGACGAACAAAAAATGCAGGCAATGGCAGAAGAATTGTACAAAAAGACAGGTGCACAGGTCGTTTGCGTAACGGTCAATAGCCTTGACGGTAATGAAGTCAGGGATTATGCTCTCGGCTTGGGTAGAGAGTGGGGAATAGGCAGTAAAAACAACGACGGCGTGCTTTTGCTTCTCTCTGTTGAAGAACGGCAGATTGATATTGAGGTAGGCTACGGTCTTGAGGGTGCATTGCCCGACGGAAAGACAGGACGAATTCTCGACAACTACGCTATACCGTATCTGAAGAGCGACGATTTTTCGACGGGTCTGCGTGAAGCTTTTTCGGCGTTGATAGGCGAAACGGCAACCGAGTACGGTGTTGAAATTAACGGCTCAAGCCTTGCACCTGATGTGGATGAAGATGAAGAATACGAAAGCTCAAAGGCAGTCATTTTTATAATCTTTATTATAATATTGATTGTAATTCGTAAAATCACAGGTCGCACACCGTTTATTTTCTTCGGCGGCGGTGGGAATCATCACTCGGGCGGTGGTTTCTTCGGCGGTGGATTTTCGGGAGGAAGCAGCGGTGGATTTTCCGGCGGAGGCGGTTCCTTCGGCGGAGGCGGAAGTTCACGAGGCTTTTAACGGAATATAATATAAAATTAACGCTCAGCTAAGGCTGAGCGTTTTTTGTATATATAGTTGCGGGTGTTACACGGATTGAAATTTATATCCAACAGCGTAGGGCGGTGGCTTGCTGCCGCCGAGGAAATTAACGAATATATAACAACTAACGGCTGTTATCGAATTTGAATTTTTATGCGACCGTAGGGACAGGGCTTGCCCTTGTCCGCAATCAATATCAAATTCAATTTGTGCTTCCGCCCCATCTTTGAGGGGGCTGTCATTTTTTTCGCAGAAAAAATGACTGAGGGAGTTTTTATAATTTGAAATAACCTTTTTTAACTCCCTCAGTTTCGCTACGCTCAACAGCTCCCTCGGAGATGGAGCAGAATGTTTAATATAAATTTTAATTTAATAGTAGTCGATAATTGTTTTGTTTTTATTGGTTTGTTCGGACAGGGGCAAGCCCTGTCCCTACAGTACAATATAATTTTTAGCTTTTATTTGTTGCCGAAAAGTCTTTTTTCTAAAGCATAATCGACAATGATTGATACAGTCATTATAAGGACTACGCCGATAATGTTTACAATCCAAATTGATTTGCTTATGTAATTTCCGCCGTCGGTACCGCAAAAATAAATTACGGCTTCAAATATAAGAATAATCGCCGCTGTGCATACGGCAAAAATCGCTTTGTATTTTGCTTTCGTCATAGATAACCCTCCGTTTAGTTCAAATATTTATTGCACAATTATATTAAAACACAAACAAAAAAATTGTCAATACAAAAAACAATGCCGAAGTCTGACTCTGAATTCAACCTTCGGCATATATTATTTTTATTTATGATAAAGGGTTTTTGACTGCCTGTAAGGCTCGCAGGTTACATTTACACCGAGCTTTTTGAGTGTGTGCAGGTCAACCTCGGAGAGTATGACCGTCGAATGCATCTGACAACCGTCAAGCTTTTCAAGTGCTTTCATTGCCATTTCGGAGGTGGGATTTGTCGCTGCTGAAATTGAAAGTGCAAGCAAAACCTCGTCCGTATGAAGTCTCGGGTTTTTGTTACCGAGATGATTTATCTTTAAGTCCTGAATAGGCTCGATAATCTTCGGGGAAATCAAGTCAATATCGTCATTGATATTGGCGATTTCTTTAAGTGCGTTCAAAAGCATAGCCGAAGAAGCACCCAAAAGGTCTGAGGTCTTACCCGTTATGATTTTGCCGTTGTCAAGCTCGATTGCAGCTGCCGGCTCTCCCGTTCTGTCGCAAAGCTCAACTGCGGGCAAAACGCATTTTCTGTATTCGGGCACGATATTAAGCTGTTTCATTATAAGCTCAAGGTTGCGGATTTCATTTGTAACATTTGAGCCGTTTTTCTTATCGACAAGAGCCTTATAATATCTTCTGATAACCTCTTGCTTTGACGCTTCTCTTACAACCTCGTCGTCGATTATGCAGTTACCTGCCATATTAACGCCCATATCCGTAGGCGATTTATACGGAGAAGTGCCGTAAATACGCTCGAAAATAGCGTTGAGCACGGGGAAAATTTCAATATCTCTGTTATAGTTAACGGTTGTAACGCCGTATGCCTCAAGGTGGAACGGGTCAATCATATTGACATCGTTCAAATCGGTTGTCGCCGCCTCATAAGCAAGGTTTACGGGATGCTTTAACGGCAAATTCCAAATCGGGAAGGTTTCAAACTTTGCATATCCTGCCTGAACGCCTCTTTTGTGCTCATGATAAAGCTGAGAAAGACAAACCGCCATTTTTCCGCTTCCCGGACCGGGTGCTGTAACAACGATAAGCGAACGGGTGGTTTCAACGTATTCGTTTTTGCCGTATCCGTCGTCGCTTACGATAAGATGAACGTCCTGCGGATAGTTTTCAATGCTGTAATGACGGTAAACCTTAATGCCGAGCCCCATAAGCTTCTGTCTGAAAACCTCTGCCGACGGCTGATTGTTATACTGCGTCATAACAACACCGCTTACCATAAGACCGAAATCTCTGTATATGTCGATAAGCCTTAAAACATCAAGGTCGTAGGTTATTCCGATATCGCCTCTGACCTTATTTTTTTCAATGTCATTTGCGTTGATGGCAATGAGCATTTCAGCCTCATCTTTAAGCTCAAGCAGCATTTTCATCTTACTGTCGGGCAAAAATCCCGGGAGCACTCTTGAAGCGTGAAAATCGTCAAAGATTTTTCCGCCGAATTCAAGATAAAGCTTTCCGCCGAATTCATTTATCCTCTGCCTTATATGCTCGGATTGAGTTTTAAGATATTTATCGTTATCAAATCCTATTTTCACTGTTATTGCCTCCCGATTAGGATGAAAATATCACATAAAAACACTTCGAAGCGGTTACACAACCGATTCGAAGTGCGACACTTGATATTATAGAATAACAAAGTCTAAAAATCAATAGTAATATTAAACTTTGTTGAAATTTAGTCGAGATGCCAATCAATAGGCGTCTGCCCCGAAGCTTTCAAAAGCTCATTGGTCTTTGAAAAGTGCTTGCAACCGAAAAATCCGTTATAAGCCGAAAGCGGACTCGGATGCGGTGCGGTGAGCTTATAATGAATGGGGTTTGTAATAACCGACGCTTTTTTTCTTGCGTGAGCGCCCCAAAGCAAAAACACGACGGGCGTTTGCTTGTTGTTAAGCTCGGAAATTACCCTGTCGGTAAATGTTTCCCACCCCATATTTTTATGGCTGTTAGGCTCGCCCTCACGAACGGTCAGCACCGTGTTCAAAAGTAAAACGCCCTGCTTCGCCCAAGCGGTAAGCTCGCCGTGACCTGCGTTCATATCTATACCGAGATCCGAATGGATTTCCTTAAATATATTTTGAAGCGACGGAGGGGGAGGAGTGCCCTTTTTTACCGAAAAGCACATACCGTGCGCCTGCCCTGCGCCGTGATAAGGGTCTTGCCCGATAATAACGACCTTTGTATCGGCGAACGAGGTGCAACGAAGTGCATTGAATATATCGTTCATAGGCGGATAAACCGTATAATTTTGATATTCCGCTTTAAGAAATTTCCGAAGCTCTTTATAATAAGGCTTTGAAAATTCATTCTTTAATATTTCGTCCCAATCATTTCCCAAATTTACCATTGAGCTATCACCTCTCAGATATTGTAACATAAGATTGACTGATTTACAAAAAAATCGTAAAAAATTTTTCCAAATCTATTGACATATAATATATATGTGCTATAATCAAATCAACATATGAACAGTTGTTCATATGATAAATTGAAAAAGCGAATGTGCTTGAAATAAATGACGCAGAGCGTCGGAACGGAGACAAATTATGAAAAAGTCATATAAAATCGATGTCGATTGTGCAAACTGTGCCAATAAAATGGAAGAGGCGGCAAAAAAGACCGAGGGCGTAAAGGACGCAACGGTCAATTTTATGATGCTTAAAATGAATGTCGAGTTTGACGAAAATGCAGACGCAAAGGCTGTTATGAAGGATGTCCTTAAAAATTGTAAAAGAGTTGAGGACGACTGCGAAATATACATTTAACGGTCGATTAAGCATAGCTTGAAATATTGAAAACGGAGGGAATTTTATGACGAAAAAGCAGAAAAAGATGCTTATAAGAATTATCGTTTCAGCGGTGCTTATTGTCGCACTCAAGGTTGTTGGCAGCTTTGTTGAAATAAATCGCTATCTTGAATTTGCGTTATATATGATACCGTATTTTATAATCGGCTACGATATTCTCAGAAAAGCATTTTTGGGAATTAAAAACAAGCAGGTTTTCGACGAAAATTTCCTTATGGCAGTCGCAACCGTCGGTGCAATAGCGTTGGGCGACTATACCGAGGGTGTGGCGGTTATGCTTTTCTATCAGATAGGCGAGCTTTTTCAAAGCTATGCTGTCGGAAAGAGCCGCAGAAATATCTCCGAGCTTATGGATATAAGACCTGATTATGCCAATATTGAGGTTGACGGAGAGCTTTGTCAGGTTGACCCCGACGAGGTTGAGATAGGCACGGTAATTGTGGTTACCCCGGGCGAAAAAGTGCCGATTGACGGCGTTGTAACAGAGGGCGAGTCCTCGCTTAACACAAGTGCACTCACGGGCGAGAGCGTGCCGAGAGAGGTCAAGGCAGGCGACGAGATTATCAGCGGCTGCATAAATCTTTCGGGCGTTATCAGGATTAAAACGACAAAAGAGTTTGGCGAGTCAACGGTTTCAAAAATTCTTGACCTTGTTGAAAACGCAACCTCGAAAAAATCACATTCCGAAAATTTCATAAGCAAATTTGCACATTATTATACGCCTGCGGTTTGCTACAGTGCGTTGGCACTTGCGATTATACCGCCGATAATCAACCTTATAATCGGTAATCAGGCAGGCTTTGGCACTTGGATTTACAGGGCACTTACATTCCTTGTAATCAGCTGTCCGTGCGCGGTGGTAATCAGCGTACCGCTTAGCTTCTTCGCAGGAATAGGCGGAGCGAGCAAGGCAGGCGTTTTGGTAAAAGGCTCAAACTACCTTGAAACGCTTTCAAAGACAAAATATGTTCTTTTCGACAAGACGGGAACAATGACGAAGGGCGTTTTTGAGGTTGTTGGAGTTCATGATAACACAATAGACAAAAATCATCTAATTGAACTTGCGGCATATGCAGAGAGCTATTCGACGCATCCGATAAGCAAGAGCTTGCAGGCAGCTTATGGCAAGGAAATTGATAAAAGCAGAATTTCAGACGTAAAGGAAATATCGGGACACGGTGTTATCGCTAAGGTTGACGGAAAAGAGGTTGCGGCAGGCAACGGCAAGCTGATGGATATGCTCGGCATTAAATATACGGAGTGCGAGCAGGTTGGCACAAAGGTTCATATTGCACTTGACGGGAAGTACGCAGGCCATATCCTCATTTCGGACGTTATAAAGCCCACCTCAAAGCAGGCGATTGCAGAGCTTAAAAGTGCAGGCGTTAAAAAGACGGTTATGCTCACGGGCGACGCTTCGGACGTTGCGAAGCAGGTTGCAGACGAGCTCGGAATTGACGAGGTTTACAGCGAATTGCTGCCCGACGACAAGGTTTCAAAGGTCGAAGAGTATTTGTTGAAAAAGGGCGAAAAGGAAAAGCTTGCGTTTGTCGGCGACGGCATAAACGACGCTCCCGTGCTTTCAAGAGCCGATATAGGTATCGCAATGGGCGCAATGGGCTCGGATGCGGCTATCGAGGCGGCGGATATTGTACTTATGGACGACGATCCGCTTAAAATCGCAAAGGCAATCAAGATTTCAAAAAAATGTCTCGGAATTGTATATGAAAATATAATTTTCGCACTCGGCGTTAAGCTTGTTTGCCTTATACTCGGCGCATTGGGTATCGCAAATATGTGGGTGGCAATCTTCGCAGATGTCGGAGTAATGGTTATAGCCGTATTGAACGCAATTCGTGCGCTTATGGTTAAAAAGCTTTGATTTATATTGAAAGGGTGTAGACAATGGAAAAAGAATTAGACTGCTGTGAGGTAAACGAGGTTCACAGCTCCGTGCTTCAAAAGATAATCGCTGAAATGCCCGACGAAATTGAGCTTTACAATTTAGCCGAGTTGTTCAAGGTGTTCGGCGACTCAACGAGAATACGCATACTCTATGTTTTGTTTGAGGCTGAGGTTTGCGTGTGCGACTTGGCTTCGGCGCTTAATATGAATCAGTCGGCAATTTCGCATCAGCTGAAAATATTAAAGCAAAACAAGCTGGTTAAGGCTCGCAGAGAGGGCAAATCGGTATTCTACTCCCTTGCGGATGACCACGTTCGTACGATAATCGCAAAAGGTCAAGAGCATATTGAGGAATAATATTTATACAATCAAAAAACGCTACAGAGATTTGTTCTCTGTGGCGTAATTTTTTGTGATAACTTATTCGGTTGTCGATTTTTGAGATAAGGCTTTATTCGTTTCCTTTTCCCATTTCTTCAAAACCGAGAAATAGATTATAAGACCTATTGAGCCTGAAATGACTTCTGAAATCGGATAGGCAAACCATGTGTAGTTAAGACCGAATTCCGCAAATATTCTGAAAATCGGGATAAGACAGAAAACCTGCCTTGTGAGCGATAGCATAAGACTTGTTCTGCCGTAGCCGATAGCCTGAAAGAACACGGGCATTGTAAGAGAAATGACGGCAGGCAGGAAGCTTGAGCCGATTATCGGGAACGCTACCGAGCCTATTTGCATAACCTCTTCGCTCTTTGAGAAAACGGACATAAGCGCTTCGGGGAAGAATACGAAAAAGACTATACCGACAATCATAAACACCGCTGAAACGAGACAGGAGAAATTCATTAAATCACGGCAGCGGCGATAGCTTTTGTTTGCGTAGTTGTAGCTCAAAACGGGAACTATACAGGTTTGAAGTCCGAACAGCGGAATAAAGAACAGCGATTGAGCCTTGTAGTAAAGTCCCAGCACCGTAACGGCGGAGTCGGAGAAGCCTGCAAGTATGACATTCAACGCAACAATATATACGGTATAGAGCAGCTGCATAAATATTGACGGATAACCGTAGCGGTATATCATCTTAATATAATGCGAGAGCTTTTTCATCTCGGGAATTTTGCAAAAGCCCTTTGAGCCTGTGATAACAGCGGCGACTATCTGACCGAGCACCGTCGCATAAGCCGCACCTGCAACGCCCATTTCGGGGAAAAATCCTATTCCGAATATCAGCAACGGGTCAAATAAGATATTTGTAACAGCACCTGCTATCTGTGCTATCATGGGAAGTCTCATATCGCCCCTTGACTGAAGCACCTTTGTCCAGTTGCCCTCCAAAAATGCACCGACGCTGCCGATACAGACAATATTTCCGTAGGTTACGGCATTTGCGATTGCCTCGGGCGATTTTGCAGAGGTCATAACATACGGCTTCATAAGAGCTACCGCTAAAATTGTAAAAGTAAGCCAAGTGATAAGCTCAAGCAGCATACCCGTGCCGCCTGCTTCGTCGGCATCCTTCGGCTTACCCTGTGCGAATTTTCGTGCCATATAAGTATTGACTCCGACGCCCGTTCCGACAGCAAGTGCAATGATTATTAGCTGCATCGGATAAATTACCGACAGCGCAGTAAGAGCCTCGTCGGAATATCTGCCGACAAAGAAGCTGTCAACTATATTATAAAGTGCCTGAATAAGCTGTGCGAGCATAACGGGAGGCGCAGTTTTAAGCAGTATTTTTGAAATCTTTTGCGTTCCGAAAAAATCGGGATCTGACAGCCATTTTTTCGCCATAGTATACCCCTTCTTGAAAAATGCAATTAAGATTATAAGGCGTACCCCTACCTTTGTCAACAAGTGTTATATTTGTTCAAAAAATCGTAAAATTATAATCATTGAATATCAATTTTATTTATGTTACAATAAATGTATAATGTGCTAAGACACATAAAACGAAAGGAAACGGCAAGATGGATATTCAAATTGTTAAAGATCAAATTTGCGACGTTTGCCATAAAATGTGGCAGCTCGGTTGGGTTGCGGCGAACGACGGAAATGTCAGCGCAAAGCTTGACGACGGTACGATTTTGGCAACTCCGACAGGAATGAGTAAGTCCTTTATCACACCCGAAAAGCTTATCAGAATTGACTCGAAGGGTAATGTTCTTGAGGCGGCGGAGGGACTTCGTCCGTCAAGTGAGATTAAGATGCATCTTCGTTGCTACGACAAGCGTGAGGATGTGTTCAGCGTTATCCACGCTCATCCTCCGGGAGCTACGGGCTTTGCGGTAGCGCATAAGGCAATGGATATGTACAATATGATTGAGGATGTAGCGGCTATCGGTGCAGTTCCGCTTACTCCTTACGGCACACCCTCTACAACGGAGGTCCCCGATGCTATTGAGCCGTACCTTGACGAGCATGATGTTATGCTTCTTGAAAACCACGGTGCGCTTGCGGTCGGAAGTGACGTTATAACCGCTTTTTACAGAATGGAAAGCCTTGAATTGTGGGCGAAAATCACAATCAATGCGGTTATTCTCGGCGGCAGCCACGACATAGACAGAGAGAATATTCAGAAGCTTATCGATTTGAGAAGCTATTATAAAATCACGGGCAGACACCCGGGCTATAAGGTTTATAATCCCGACGACAAAATACTTCACAAGCAGGAGGACTGATTATGCTTAAAGGTATCAATCCGATAATTTCCCCCGAGCTTCTCAAGGCTCTTTGCGAGATGGGACACGGCGACGAGCTTGTTATCGCAGACGGCAATTTCCCGAGTGAGAGTATCGGTAAAAATTCCGTTGTTATAAGAGCAGACGGTCATTCGGCAACGGATGTATTGGATGCGGTGTTGTCACTTATTCCGCTTGATACATATTCGGAAAAGCCGGTTGCTTTGATGGAGGTCGTCAAGGGCGATGATACCCCGACACCTGAAATTTGGAAGGAATACGATAAAATCCTTACAAAATATGAGCCTGAGCACCACGATATTGAGATGACGGAGCGTTTTGCATTTTACGAGAGAGCGAAAAAGGCTTATCTTATAATCGCCACGGGCGAAACGGCAATTTACGCAAATGTGCTTCTCAAAAAGGGAGTAGTAAAGGTATGAGCCGTGTATTAGCTTTTGATTTCGGTGCGTCTACGGGCAGAGCGATTCTCGGCGAGTACGAAAACGGAAGATTGAGTTACCGTGAAATTCATCGCTTTGACAATGAATTGGTAACGGAGAACGGAAAACTCTGTTGGAATTTCCCATATCTTCTTTCGGAGGTTAAAAAGGCAATTGAAATGGCAAATGATGTTGAGTCACTTGCTTTTGACACTTGGGGAGTTGATTATGGCATAATCGGGGCAGACGGAGAGATAAAAGGTTTGCCTGTTTGCTATCGTGACACAAGAACGAAGAATGCACCCGAAAAAATATTTGAAAAAATTTCTCCCGAGCGTTTGTATTCACTTACGGGAAATCAGATAATGAATATAAACACGCTCTTTCAGCTGAGTGTTGAGAATAAAGACGGCGATATGTTTCTGTTTATGCCCGATTTGTTCGCTTATGCTCTTTGCTCTGTAAAATCAGCCGAGCAGACAATAGCTTCGACTTCTCAGATGCTTGATTTGGAAAAGGTCTGTTGGCAAAAAGAGGCTTTTGCTCTTTCGGGTAAAAGTGAAAAAATGCTTCCGCCGATTGTCAAAAGCGCAAGCGTGGCAGGAGAATATAACGGTATAAAGGTTATCAAGGTTGCGGGGCACGATACGCAATGTGCGGTATGTGCTATGCCAGAGGCAGACGGCGAAACACCTGCGTTTTTATCCTGCGGAACTTGGTCTTTGATTGGCTGTGAAAACGATTTGCCGATACTCACGAAAAAGAGTATGGAGGACGAGCTTTCAAACGAGCTCGGTGCAAACGGAAAGATAAATTATCTTAAAAACATAAGCGGACTTTGGCTTATTCAGGAGATAAGACGTAATTTCAGAAAAGAGGGCAAGGAGTATTCCTACAACGATATGGAACAGCTTGCAAGACGGGAAAAGGCGTTCGGGTTCTTTATAAATCCCGATGACGAGGTCTTTGCAACGCCCGAAAATATGCCCGAAAAAATCCGTGATTTCTGCAAAAGGACGGGGCAGGGAATACCCAAAACCGACGGTGCGCTTGTAAGATGTATATATGAGAGCCTTGCGATGAAATATCGCTTTGCCATTGAACAGATTGAGGAGAACACGGGCAAAAAATTTGACGTTCTTCATTTGCTCGGCGGCGGAACAAAGGACAGTTTCTTATGTCAAATGACAGCTGACAGCCTTAACATTCCCGTTACGGCAGGTCCGACAGAGGCTACGGCACTCGGAAATATTATGCTTCAGCTGATAGCTCTCGGCGACCTTGAGAGCGTCAAGGACGGAAGAAAACTTTTGGCTTCTTCTGAAAATGTTAAAATCTATAAGCCCGAGAATGCAAGAGAATTTTCTGCGGTATATGATAAATTCAAAACTGTTATTACTAAATAATAAAAGGAGAATGTACTATGAAATATCCTAAAATAGGTATTCGTCCCGTTATTGACGGAAGATGGGGCGGTGTTCGTGAGAGCCTTGAAAATCAGACAATGGGTATGGCAACATCTGCCGCAAAACTCATTGAGGAAAAGCTTTGCTATCCCGACGGAACACCCGTACAGTGCGTTGTCAGCAACACGACAATCGGCGGCGGTGCCGAAGCGGCAGAGTGCGAGGAACAGTTTGCAGGCGAAAATGTTATCGCAACGCTTACCGTTACACCCTGTTGGTGCTACGGTATGGAAACATACGATATGAATCCGAAAACAATCAAGGCTGTTTGGGGCTTCAACGGTACTGAAAGACCGGGCGCTGTTTATCTTGCGGCTGTTATGGCGGCTTATGCACAGAACGGTATGCCCGCATTCTCAATTTACGGTCATGACGTTCAGGATATGGACGACAGAACTATTCCCGAGGATGTTGCAGAGAAAATTTTGCGTTTTGCAAAATGTGCGATATCGGTCGGCTGGATGAAAAACAAGTCCTATGTAAACCTCGGCGGCGTCGCAATGGGTATCGCAGGCTCTTACTGTAACGCTTCTTTCTTCAGAGAGTATCTCGGTATCCGTCCCGAATGGGTCGATATGACAGAAATTGTACGCAGAATTACCCTTGAAATCTATGACCATGAGGAATACGACAGAGCAATCAAGTGGGTTCGTGAAAACTGCAAAGAGGGCTTTGACGTAAACGCAGGCAAGAATTTGCCCGAGATCATCAGAAAATCAAAGGTTGTTGCTCCCGATAAGGATTGGGAATTTATAACAAAGATGACGCTTGTTGTCCGTGATATTCTTTTCGGCAACAAGAAGCTCGACGAGATGGGTTGGCACGAAGAGGCACTCGGTAAGAATGCCGTCGCAGGCGGCTTCCAGGGACAGAGAAACTGGACAGATTGGCTTCCGAACGCTGACTTTACCGAGGCTATAATGGCTTCGACCTTCAATTGGAACGGCAAAAAGATGCCGACGCCTTTTGCAACCGAGAACGACACACTTAACGGTGCGGCTATGATTTTGGGAACGCTTGTTTCCGATACAGCTCCTTGCTTCCATGATGTTCGTACATATTGGAGCCCTGAGGCTTGCGAAAGAGTAACGGGCAAAAGACCCGACGGCGTTGCAAAGGACGGCTTCATTCATCTTATCAACTCGGGTGCTACTGCTCTTGACGGCTGCGGTGCTTCAAAGAACGAGAACGGCGAGGCGTGTATGAAACCGTTCTGGAAGATGAACGACAACGACATAAACGCTTGCATAGAGGCAACCGATTGGTGCAGAGCTAACTATGAATATTTCAGAGGCGGCGGATTTTCCTCACACTTCCGTTGCAGCGCACAGATGCCTGTTACAATGCTTCGTGTTAATATTGTTGACGGAATAGGTCCGGTGCTTCAGCTTGCAGAGGGCTATACCGTTGACCTCTCCGACGAAATCCACAACACAATCGACCAAAGAACAGACAAGACTTGGCCGACAACTTGGTTTGCTCCCACTCTCACGGGCGAGGGCGCATTCAAGGACGTATACAGCGTAATGGCAAATTGGGGTGCTAACCACGGCGTAACCGTTTACGGTCATGTCGGCGACAAGCTTATCACGCTCGCTTCAATGCTCAGAATCCCCGTTAATATGCACAATGTTGACGAGTCAAGAATTTTCCGTCCGCATTGCTGGGCTGCATTCGGTACGGACGACAGGCAGGCTGCCGACTACAATGCTTGCAAAACCTACGGCGCACTTTATAAATAACATTAAACGAAAGCCGCATTGAATTATGCGGCTTTCATTGTAAGTCAATTAACGTCAAATTGTGAATAAAGTGTTAAGTAAGCGAAAAAATTATAATATAATCAAACTAATTCGCTACAAATTTATGTAAACGAACTTTATATAGTGTTAAAATAAATGCTAAGGAGGTAGATCAGCATGACACACGATCTTAAAGCAATTGGAAGAAGAATCGCAACAGTGCGCAGAGAAATGAATTTGTCTCAAAAGGACCTTGCAGCAAAAATCAATATTTCAAACAACCATTTGTCGAATATTGAGACAGGTAAGTCTGCACCGGGCTTTGCAACATTTCTTGACATATGCACCATCCTCAATGCCGATGTTACTTATATAATTGGCGGAGATATTTATCCTTCTCCCGACGATGCGACAATAAACAGATTTAAGAGAAAGAGCCCCGAGGACAAGATGACTATCGGCAGAATTATCGACATTTTCCCCGATATGCCCGTACTTTAATTTCGAGATATTTGATTAAATCAAAAAGCGTGGAAGCACACGATTTACCAGACAGTAAATTATGTGCTTTTTATTTGTGAATAATGTTGAAAAACCGAATTTTCAGAGATGTTACGGTAGATTTAATATTTGCCGTATTTTTTATGTTGAAATATGTATAGACTTTTGGTATAATTATAATAATGTTCTCAAAAATTTATTAGGAGAAAGAAAATGGAAAAGAAACAAACAAGAGGTGGATTTTCAACCTCGCTCGGATTTATACTCGCAGCCGCAGGCTCGGCAATAGGCCTCGGCAACCTGTGGCGCTTCCCGTATCTTGCGGCGAAGGACGGCGGCGGATTGTTTATAGTTATATATATACTCTTTTCGCTGACTTTCGGCTTTGCGCTTATGACAACGGAAATCGCAATAGGAAGAAAAACAGGCTTGAGCCCGTTCCAAGCATACGGAAAGGTCGATAAGCGCTTCAAGTTTATCGGCGTTTTGGCAACGCTCGTGCCGGTATTGATTTTCCCGTACTACTGCGTTATCGGCGGCTGGGTTACAAAATATGCGGTCACATACGCAACAGGCGGAGCTTCTCAGATAAGAGAGGTAGGCCCCAATCAGTTCTTCGGTGATTTTATTACCGCACAGGCTTCCCCGATAATTTGGTTCCTTGTGTTTATGGCTCTTACGGCCGTTGTCGTAATTCTCGGCGTTGACAAGGGAATTGAAAAGGCGTCAAAGATAATGATGCCGATTCTTGCGGTGCTTATTATCGGAATTTCGGTTTATTCGCTCACACTCAAGCACACGGACGAAAACGGCGTTACCCGTACTGCTCTTGAGGGCTTGAAGATTTATCTTATTCCGAACCTCGACGGAATTACACCGTCAAAGTTTATAACGGTTGCGCTTGACGCAATGGGACAGATGTTCTACTCAATGAGCCTTGCGATGGGTATTATGATAACCTACGGCTCATATTGCAGAAAGGACAGCAATCTTATTTCATCCGTTAATCAGATTGAGATTTTTGACACGGCGGTTGCTCTTTTTGCAGGTCTTATTATGATTCCGACCGTTTATGCCTTCCAGGGCAGAGAGGGTCTTTCACAGGCAGGCCCCGGACTTATGTTCAAGGCTCTTCCTGCAATTTTTGAAGAGATGGGCAAGCTCGGCGAGGTGGTCGGCGCATGCTTCTTCCTGCTTGTGCTTTTCGCTGCGCTCACATCGTCAATTTCGCTTATGGAAACGGTGGCTTCGGTATTTATCGACCGCTTCAAAATGTCAAGACCAAAGGCTACGGGCATAACATTCATTTGCGCTGTGCTTATCGGTGTTATGGTTTGCCTCGGCTACAACGTTTGGTACTTTGAGGCGACTCTCCCCAACGGTGCGACGGGTCAGCAGATACTCGACATTCTCGACTATATTTCCAACAGTATCCTGATGCCGATCGTTGCGATTTTCACATGCGTTCTTATCGGTTGGGTAGTTAAGCCTGAATATGTTGTTGATGAGGTTAAGCAGGGTATCGGAAACAAAAAATTCCGCAGAGAAAAGCTTTATGTTGTTATGATGAAATTCGTAGCTCCCGTGCTTCTCTTCTTAATCTTCTTGCAGGCGTTCAACGTATTCTCGTTCTTGAAGTAATAAAACAATTTGAAAAATCAGAGAATCCCGATTTGTCGGGATTCTTTTTTGTTATTGAAAGAGTTCTTTGTTTGTGGTAAAATGTTATTGTAGAAATTTGCGGTTTTTGGAGGAGATTAAAATGGAGACTAACGAATTTGAAAGACCTCAAAGCGAGGCGGAGCTTGAAGCACAGGCGTTGCTTGAGGAAAAACCGAAGGAGAATGTTTTGCTCGGCATTGTCGGCGCATTGCTCTTTTCACTTGCAGGTACAGTAACTTATTTTGTGCTTTATCAGCTCGGTTATCTTGCGGCGTTAAGCGGTATCGTTGCGGTTATCTGCGCTATGTACGGCTACAAGCTTTTCGCAAAGGGCGAGAGCAAAAAGACGGTTGTAATTGCGGTTATTATGTCATTTTTGGCGATTGTGCTTGCATGGTACGGATGCCTTGCAAAGGATGTTTATGACGCATATGCCGAGTGGTATCAAAGCGGCGAAATAGATTACGCAATAACCTTCGGCACAGCTTTTTCCAATGCGTATAAATTCCTTGATGATGCCGATGTGGCAAGACCTTATTATACCGATTTGGTAATGAGCCTGTTCCTCTCGATTATCGGCTGCGTGGGAATGTTTGTAAGGAATAATTCCGCCAAAAAGACGAAATCAAAGGGCAAAACAGAATAATGCCTTTGCTATGCGGTTGACAAAATTTCGATACCGTGATAAAATTTAGTGTGGTAAAGGTTTACGGTGCTTTCTTTTCAACAAGGCCGTAAGCCTTATTATATTTTAGGAGTAAGATTATGAAATACGATGTAGTAATTGTCGGAGCAGGCCCCGGAGGAATTTTCTCCGCTTATGAGCTTGTGAAAATGAACCCGTCGCTTAAAATAGTTGTCCTTGAGGCGGGAAATCCGCTTGATAAAAGAAAATGCCCGATTGACGGCAAGAAAATTAAATCCTGTATCGGCTGCAAGCCTTGTTCGATAATGAACGGCTTTGGCGGCGCAGGTGCATTTTCCGACGGTAAGTATAATATTACAAACCAATTCGGCGGAACTCTCTATGAGTATATAGGCAAGGAGGAAGCTCTTGACCTTATGCACTATGTTGATGAAATCAACCTCAGATACGGCGGAGAGGGCACAAAGCTTTATTCGACCGCAAACTCGGAAATTAAGAAGCAGTGCTTACAGCACGGACTTACGCTTCTTGACGCTTCTGTTCGCCATCTCGGAACGGATATTAACTATGTTGTTCTTGAAAATCTTTACAACGACTTAAAGGACAAGGTTGACTTCAAGTTCAGAGCAGTTGCGAAAAAGGTTGAAAAGACCGATAACACTTATATAGTCAACACCGAGGACGGCGAGAGTTATGAGGCTGACACCTGCGTTATCTCTGTCGGCAGAAGCGGAAGCAAGTGGATGGAATCGGTTTGCGACGACCTTAAAATCCCGTCAAAGAGCAACCGTGTTGACATTGGCGTAAGAGTTGAATTGCCGTATGAGATTTTCTCACACCTTACAGACGAGCTTTATGAGAGCAAAATCGTTTACCGTACCACAAAGTATGAGGATCTTGTCAGAACCTTCTGTATGAATCCTAAGGGCGCTGTTGTAAATGAAAATACAAACGGAATTGTAACTGTAAACGGACACAGCTACGAGGATCCTGCAAAGCAGACAAACAACACAAACTTTGCACTTTTGGTAGCAAAGCACTTCTCTGAGCCGTTTAAGGACAGTAACGGCTACGGCGAGAGCATTGCGAAGCTTTCGAATATGCTCGGAGGCGGCGTTATCGTTCAACGTTTCGGCGACCTTATAAACGGTAAGCGAAGCACTCCCGACAGAATTAGAGAGGCATTTATCACGCCCACGCTCAATGCAACGCCCGGCGACTTGAGCTTGGTTATCCCGAAGAGAATTCTTGACGGAATTATCGAAATGATTTATGCCCTTGACAAGATTGCACCGGGTACTGCGAACACCGACACGCTTCTTTACGGTGTAGAGGTTAAATTCTACAATATGGAAGTTGCACTTGACGAGCATTTGCAGACCTGCTACGACGGACTTTATGTTATCGGCGACTGCAGCGGTATCACCCATTCTCTTTCACACGCTTCGGCAAGCGGTATTCACGTTGCAAGAGATATTGTGTCAAAGAGAAAATAATTTAATTTCAGTTGTAAAAAACGGGCGGGTATTGGCTGAGTGTTCATAAGGAAGTATTGGTTTCTCGCATAAAAATCCATTATGCTTT
>OIZX01000172.1_pt1 | contig 51023 bp, 40 predicted proteins | sample 1588621 | NCBI WGS metagenome assembly OIZX01 (sample SAMN03283276) | human gut metagenome | biome: human-associated habitat; material: feces | host: Homo sapiens | place: Peru | collected 2012 | reverse complement strand
GAAATCCTATTTCAGATGTTTCCCAAACTTGAGAAGGCGTATGGCCTCTACCTCAGTCTTGTGGACATTTTCAACAAGAAAACCCAGCCTGGAGTGGCAAGGCTTAACCTTGCCAGATGGTACAATGATGTCGAAGATCTTGGGTATGAAGGTTTCAACAAGGTTATTGAAACCTTTGAGAACCACAACGATACCATCATTAACTATTTTGAGGAAAGGCTTACCAATGCATCGGCAGAGTCGTTCAATGCTAAAATCAAGGCTTTTAGAACACAGTTCAGAGGTGTAGGGGATATCAGGTTCTTCATGTACAGGCTGGCAACACTTTATTCCTAACATATGGTGTTACCAACCGGAAAAATCCGCTGACCCGTTTTTTGGGGTGTTCTTTTATAAAAAATAGGCTTCTATATCCAAACTCCAAAATGTTGGATATAGAAGCCTATGAAGGATAGAGCTATCAATCAGTTTTTTTCTTACAAACTCTCATATGAGTCATTGTTAGCCCTTTATCTTGCTTAAACGTTGGTATAAAGGAAGCGCTTAATACTCTTTTTAGGAGTCTTCTCAAACTCCTCTTGGTGGATTCTGATTTCAGAAACCTTGCTGTAGGCAGGAATCATGGTGTTCAGTTCTTGGCGATTTTGCTCCATGATGTCTTCCAATTCTTTCTCACCTAAGTTGAGGGTCTGTGCCTCATCATAGTCGGGATGAACTAAGCCTATCAGCTTATTGCCTTTCTGTACAACAACACTTTCGCTCACGAGCGCCAAAGAGTTGAGTTTATCCTCTATCTCCTCTGGATAGATGTTTTGTCCGCTGGCGCCGAGCAGCATGTTCTTGCTACGTCCCTTGATGAAGACATTGCCGTCACCATCCATGGTGCCTAAGTCGCCTGTGTGGTACCATCCATCTTTGTCTATCGTGTCTCGTGTGGCTTCCTCGTTCTTGTAGTAGCCAAGCATCACGTTAGGACCTTTTGCTAAGATTTCGCCTGGTACATTCTCTGGGTCGGAACTATTGATTTTCACCATCATGTTCTTGGCAGACTTACCGCACGAACCTGGTACGAAATACTTGTAGTCTTCGTAGCAGATGATAGGTGCACATTCTGTAGCACCATATCCTACGGTATATTTGAAACCAATGCTCTTCAAGAAACTCTCCACTTCTTGGTTGAAGGCTGCTCCTCCCACGATGATTTCGTAGAAGTTTCCACCAAAGGCTTCTGTCACTTGTTCGCATATCTTCTCGCGCACCTTTTTGCTGATGACAGGCATATGGAGAAGCATACGCATACGGTTGTTCTGTATCTTAGGGAATACCTTCTTGCGAATAATCTTTTCGATAATCAGAGGTACTGCGATAATGATAGCCGGTTTGATGCGACTGAAAGCCTCTGCGATGATAGCTGGGCTTGGGATGCGAGTAAGGTAGAAGATGTGGCAACCTGTGATAAACTCAAACAGGAACTCAAACGACATACCATACATGTGGGCCATGGGGAGAATGCTGATGACTGAGTCGCCAGCCTTAATGTCCTTGGGTAGTACATGATTAGCAAAGTCTATGTTACTCCAAAGTGCGCGATAAGGAACCATGACACCTTTAGAGAACCCTGTGGTACCGCTGGTATAATTGATAAGCGCCATTTCCTCTGGATTCTCGTCAATATAGTAATGTACGTGTTCCTTGCGGAAATACTTTGGGAACTTGATACCGAACATCTCGTTGAGATGCTCGCGAGCATAAGTCAACTTGTCGGTGCGTGAAACTACCAGTGAGTAGTCGGGAATGTAGATGATGCCCTCAAGACCTGGCATCTTAGTAGCATCAATCTGTGTGGCAACAACATCACCAACAAACAGCAATTTGGCATCGCTGTGGTTTACGATGTTGTGAATCTGGTCTGGCATAAACTCGTGTAAGATAGGTACGGCTATAGCGCCGTAGGTGAGGGTTGCTAAGAATGCAACAGCCCAGTTGGCACTATTTCTACCGCATAGCGCTATCTTGTCACCTTTTACTACGCCAGAATTCTCGAACATGATGTGCAATTTTTCTATTTTACGTGCAACATCGTGATACTGCAAGGTAGCTCCCTTGTAGTCTGTAAGAGCGTCCATGTCCCAATGGTCTATGATGCTCTTTTGGATAAGTGCATTAAAGCTTGGTATCTCCATATGCTTGTATAATAATAGAATTGTCTAAGTTTTTTATGAAGCAGCTCCTTGATATAGGTAGCGCTTAATAGATTTTTTTGCAGTTTTCTCAAACTCGTTCTCGTATATTTGGATGCAAGAGATCTTTGCAAATGATGGCATTTGTGCATTAAGATCCTTACGGTTTTGTTCCATGATATGCTCCAGGTCTTCATTGCTGAATCCCATAGAGGCAGCTTCCTCCAATTCGGGATGAATGAGGGCAATGAGTCTGTCTTCTTTCTGGATGATGAGGCTCTCGTTGACCATAGGCATGGAGTTGAGCTTGTCTTCAATTTCTTCGGGGTAGATATTCTGTCCGTTGGGACCTAAGAGCATGTTCTTGCTGCGACCCTTGATATAGAAATGTCCATCTGCACTCATAGTGGCTAAATCGCCTGTATGGAACCAGCCATCCTTGTCGAGTACAGCGTTGGTGGCTTCTTGGTTCTTGTAGTATCCTTTCATCACATTGACACCACGACACACCAATTCACCAGGTACGTTTTCTGGGTCTTCGCTTAATACTTTTACCTCCATGTGCTTTACTGCAATGCCACAACTTCCTGCAATGTAGTTGTCCTGGTGAGCAAAGGTAATGAGAGGTGCTGTTTCTGTTGTGCCATAACCCATAGCGATGGGGAAGCCTACGCTGACAAAGAAGTTTTCGATTTCTTTGTTGAGAGGTGCGCCTCCTACTACAACTTCGTATGGTCTTTCGCCAAACTCACGCATCACAAACTCACGGATTTTCTCCTTGATACGTTTGCTAACCACGGGCATACTTGTCAATAGTCTTACCCAGTTGTTCTGGATGCGAGGGAATACGTGCTTTCTCACAATTTTGTCTATTACCAAAGGCACTGCGTAGATGATGTCTGGCTTTATTTCGGTGAAAGCTTCAGAGATCAATGTAGGGCTTGGTTGACGAGTAAGAAAGAAGATATGATTGCCCAAGACGATGTTGAAGATAAACTCTGTCATCAGTCCGTACATGTGAGCCATAGGGAGTGTTGACAGAATGTTACAATTCTTGCTAATCTTGGGTTTAACGCTGTCTATCAAATAGTCTAAGTTTCCCCATAACGCACGATAGGGGAGCATAACACCTTTAGAGAATCCTGTTGTGCCACTGGTATAATTGATCATGGCCAACTCCTCTGGATCGTCTACATGATATTTGATATGTTCTTTACGAAAATATTTGGGAAACTTATGACAGAAAATTTCGTTAAGATGCTCACGAGCATAAGTTAGTTTCTCTGAGCGTGACTCGACAAGTGAAAAGTCGGGAAGGTAAACAATACCTTCTAATAAAGGCATTTCGCTTGATTCTATTTCGGTTGCTACTACATCACCTACAAAGAGCAACTTACTCTCGCTATGATTTACGATATTGTGTATCTGTTCGGGCTTAAACTCATTCTGTATAGGAACTACAATGGCTCCATACGTAATAGTGGCCAGAAAGGCTACGGCCCACTGGCTGCTATTTCGTCCACAAACAGCTATCTTGTCGCCCTTCTTTACATCACTGTTCTCGAACAGGATGTGGAGCTTCTCTATCTTTCTGGCTACATCATGATATTGCAACGTAGCTCCCCTGTAGTCAGTGAGGGCATCCAGATGCCAATTATTGATGATGCTTTGCTCAATATACGAGTTAAAACTTGGTATTGAATTCATTGCACAGTTTACAAAATTTTGTGCAAAGGTACATTAAATTCTGCACACAACAAAAAAATATGTGCGCAAAATGTCCAAAATAGTAAAAAAAGTAAGATTTATTCCATTATAGCCCATAAAAGTGGGCTATAATGGTATCAGATTTATTCATATCGCATCGATTTAGCTGGATGGATATGAGAGATGAGATAGCTTGGTGCAACAAGCATAAAAATGCTGATGAAGAGCGTTGCTACGTTGAGAGCCAAGATATACCATCCATTAAACTCTACGGGTACCGTACTGACATAGTATGTCTGTGCATCGAGTTTGATGAAGCCAAACATCTGCTGTAGGGATAGTACGCCCAAAGCTACAATGTTTCCTATTATCATTCCTTTGCCAATGATGAATATGGCAAACCATAAGAAAGTATGTCGGATGGTTTTGTTGCGCGCTCCCAAAGCTTTCATAACGCCAATCATAGAGGTGCGTTCCAAAATAATAATGAGTAGACCGCTAATCATAGTCACTCCTGCAACGATGAGCATCAAGGCTAAGATTATCCATACGTTGAGGTCCATCAAGTCGAGCCATTGAAAGATTTGCGGATTCAGTTCTTTGATGGTAGCGCTACTATAGGTCTCACCATAATGGTCTACCGTGCGATTTACTTTGGCAATGATACGGTTTTCTACCTGGTATAAATCTTCAAAGTTCTTTACCGTGAGTTCAGCTCCGCTGGCTTGGTCGTGTTCCCACCCATTGAGTTTTATTGCCGAATAGAGGTCTGTAAAGACTATTGATTCGTCATATTTCCTCAAGTTGGTCTGGTATATGCCCGAGATCGTAAAGCGGCGAGTGCGTACTCCATTATGATCGAAGAAATAAGCAAAAATGCGTTCGCCTGTTTTCAATCGCAATTTGTCGGCCATCAATTTGGAAATCAATATCTTGTTTTGGCTGATACTGTCGGAGAAGTGTGGTATGCTACCTTCCACCATATTGCTGTGTATGAAAGTAGAGTCGAAGTCTTGACCCACTCCTTTGAATAAGACTCCGAGAAAGTCGTTGTCCGTCTTGAGGATTCCTTCTTTCATGGCAAAGCGTTGTACATGGTTTACACCAGGAATCTGTTTTAAAACATGCACCATGGAGTCATCCATGACGATGGGGTATTGCTCCAATTGCTGGAGCGTAAGGAAGTCGGCCACCTGGATGTGACTTCCAAAGCCGATGACTTTGTCGCGGATGGTGTGTTTAAATCCCAATACCACGCATACAGACATAATCATGACGGCCAATCCGATGGCTACGCCAGCTGTGGCAATATGTATGGCAGGGCGAGAAACCTTTCGTTTGTCGCCCTGCTCGTTGTATAGTCTTTTTGCTATAAATAGTGGAAAATGCATATTATATTCCTTCGTCCTCGATGCGACCTGGGTAGGCTTCCAAAGCCTTAGCAAGCACTAACAATGAGCGTTCCAGGTCGTCTTTTTTCAATACGTAAGCCATACGTACTTGGTTCTTTCCTGCACCTGGAGTGGTATAGAAGCCAGAGGCAGGAGCCATCATGATGGTTTCGCCCTCGTAGTTGAACTCTTCTAAGCACCAACGGCAGAATTTTTCAGAGTCGTCGATGGGCAGTTTTGCTACCGTATAGAATGCTCCCATAGGGATAGGGGAGTATACTCCTGGTATGCGGTTTAGACCATCTATCAAGCATTTACGGCGCTCTACATATTCGTCGTATACATCGCGGTAGTATTCTTCTGGAGCGTCGAGGGAAGCCTCGGCAACAATCTGTCCGATAAGAGGAGGGGAAAGACGCGCCTGGCAGAACTTCATCACGGCTTTGCGAATTTCTGCATTCTTGGTGATAAGGGCACCTACACGGATGCCACACTCACTATATCGCTTAGATACAGAGTCGATAAGTACAGTGTTTTGCTCGATGCCATCCAAGTGCATGGCACTGATATAGGGGCTACCCGTATAGATATATTCGCGATACACCTCATCAGAGAAGAGATAGAGGTCGTACTTCTTTACAAGGTCGCGAATCTGATTCATCTCTCGGCGGGTATAGAGATAACCTGTCGGGTTGTTGGGGTTACAAATCAAGATGGCACGAGTACGCTCGTTGATAAGTTCTTCAAACTTCTCAACCTTAGGCAATGAGAAACCTTCCTCTATGGTAGTTGCTATGGTGCGAATCTTGGCACCTGCAGAAATGGCAAAGGCCATGTAGTTGGCATACGCAGGTTCTGGCACGATGATTTCATCTCCAGGGTTAAGACAGCTCATGAAGGAAAAGAGTACCGCTTCAGAACCGCCCGCAGTGATGATAATATCATCGGCAGTGATATTGATATTGAATTTCTTGTAGTAATCAACAAGCTTCTCGCGATAGCTGAGATAGCCTTGGCTGGGTGAATACTCCAAAATAGTGCGGTCTATATGCTTTAAAGCGTCAAGTCCACACTGGGGGGTAGGAAGGTCTGGCTGTCCAATGTTCAGATGATAAACCTTGATTCCACGTTTTTTTGCTGCGGCTGCGAGAGGTGCCAACTTTCTGATTGGCGACTCAGGCATTTCAAGCCCACGTACTGATATTTCAGGCATCTTTAATACTTTCTATATTAATTGTTTTGCAAACACAAAAGTGGTTGTTTTGCTTTCGCATGCAAAGGTAAGAAATTTCAGTGATATTTGAGAAAAGATATGGTAGTTTTTTTATTTTTTATAAAAATCTGTAGCATTATGTTGCTCTTATGCTTTCTTTTTTATAACTTTGCATCTCGAAAAAAAATTATAGACAAATTAAAAACAAACTGTTATGAGATCAAGAATGGCAACATGGTTTGAAACCAAAGTGAGATACACCAAGGCACAGGAGGATGGTTCTGAGAAGCCCGTTACAGAGGCTTACGTTGTTGATGCTTTAAGTTTTACTGAGGCAGAAAGCCGTATTATTGATGAAATGGCTGTCTATGTGAGTGGTGAATTTAATGTTTCTGGAATCAGCAAAGCTGCCTATGGTGAAGTTTTCTTCAGCGATTTGGATGGTGATGACAAATGGTATAAAGCCAAGTTGCAGTTTATCACAATTGACGAAAAGACAGAGAAGGAAAAGCGTACTAATGTCAACTACTTAGTCCAGGCCAAATCGTTAGCACGTGCTTTGCGTTATATTGACGAGGTGATGGGCAAGACCATGAATGACTATGATGTTGTGGCTTTGGCAGAAACAAAGGTGATGGACGTTTTCGAGCACACAGTGCCTGGTTCTGAGAAAGAAGAGAAGAACGACGTTCCTGAGTACGAAGCATAATCGTGGAATATAGAATGTAGGGTGTTTGTGTGTAGGGTACCTTTTTATATAAAGGTGGATTCATTCTTCACAAACACCTTGCATGAGAACATAATCAATTATTTAAACCCCAAGAAGATGTATGATGTAGCAAAGAATTTGCATGAGGTGTTAAATCAACTGCCCTCTGGTGTACGTCTTGTAGCTATCAGTAAGTTTCATCCTAAAGAGTATTTAGCTGCGGCTTATGCTGAAGGTCAGCGTGTTTTTGGTGAGAGTCATGAACAAGAACTTGCCAAAAAAGTAGTAGAATTGCCTCAAGACATAGAGTGGCATTTCATAGGTCATCTTCAGACTAATAAGGTGAAATATATAGCACCTTACATCAGTATGATAGAGGCTGTAGACAGTTTGAAGTTGCTGAAGGAAATCAACAAGCAAGCAGCCAAACATGACCGTGTAGTAAAAGTCTTACTGGAGTTGCATATTGCAGCGGAAGAGACCAAATATGGTTTAACTTTGGATGCTTGTCGTGCTTTATTGGAAGAAGGAGAATGGCGCACTATGGAGCATGTTCAGATCTGTGGTTTGATGATGATGGCCTCCAATACGGATGATACCGAACAGATAGCTCGTGAGTTTGATACTGCTTCTCAGTTCTTTGATGAAGTAAAAGCTCGCTACTTTGCTGCTGATGATGCGTTTTGCGAGCGTAGTTGGGGGATGAGTCACGATTATCCTATTGCAGTGAAGCATGGAGCCACATTGGTTCGTGTCGGCACAGCTATATTTGGGCCACGCATTTATTGATGCGTGGCTTATTTTTTTTGTTTATTTTTTTGTTTATTTTTTTGTCTAATTTTTGCTTAGTATTTTCTGTAGTGCAGACTCTTCGCCCACTATCCAGATAATGTCGCCTTTACGGAAAGTATAAGAAGGAGATATTTTAGTAAGGCTTTCTAATCCTTCTTCCAGGCCGACAACCATGCAGTCGTATTTATCTCTGATACCACTCTCGCCTAAGGTCTTATTACAAAATTCACTCTTTCCGCTGATGACTAATTGTCTTAGCTTCATTTCTCTTTTTTCTATATCCATGTCTTCGGGCACCAGTTCTGTTTGCAGGGCTGTACTGAATTTCTGTGTCTGCTCGTCGTTGCCGATAATCTGTAACTTGTCGCATGGGAATATAGTTGTGTCTCCATTGGGAATGTTGATGCGGTGCGAACCGCGATAGATGCTACTCATGTCTATTCCGAATCGTTGGCGAAGATTCAACTCTCTGAGTGAAAGTCCACACCAAGTGGAGTCCATTGGTACTTCAAACTCACTGATATGGATGTCTCGATCGAGTAGATGACCTTCATACAAAGGGCGCTTAGTGCCCTTTACCTGTGCTTCTATGTCGCGTGAGCGAAGGTTGCGTATGAATAGGCGTTCCATCTTGATACTTCTTTTCTTTGTTCTTCTGGATACAATTATCAGTAGTACGGCTACTGTTCCTATACATATTATTAAAGCATTGGTAAATCGACTTAGGAAATTACAGATGTAGAAGATGAATCCTAAGGCTATCATAAATCTTACAACGATGGTCGACAACAAGGGTATGCGATTAATGCTACTCTCTACCCATAGACGTTTCCACTCGTTGCTGTGGTTCTTTTTCATCACGATAGCACGTAGGAAAGGGGCGATGATTATAATTGTCAGTATGCCTGTGATGGCGTTGGCATACCAGTGAAGACGCCATCCAGGTAGCAGATTGCGCATCAGAGGCAGAACAAATGTAAACATCAATGCAATGACGGCAGCGCTCAAGATAGAGTAAGCTATGGTGTTGATGGTCATTTGCTTGATGAGCGCTCTCCATTTGCTTTGTTGCGTGGTTGAGGGACGGTTTGTTGCCAAGTGGTTGAGCGCTGTAATCAACTTGTTGGGCAAATGTTTTTCCATGACCTGATAGGTAGGTGTCGCCAGTCTGATCATATAGGGAGTGAGGAAGGTGGTGATGACTGAAACCGCCACTACAACAGGATATAGGAACTTACTGATGACACCCAAAGACAGACCTAATGAGGCGATGATGAAAGAAAACTCACCTATCTGTGCCATAGAGAAACCGCATCGCATCGCCGACTTGAGCGACTCTCCTCCCAGCATAAAACCAAAAGTTCCCAATACGGCTTGTCCTATCAGTATGGTTAAGACTAAGGTAAGAATAGGGAAGGCGTAGTCTATCAATATTTGCGGATCTACGAGCATGCCGACAGATACAAAGAAGATAGCGCCAAAGAGATTTTTAACAGGCTCTACCAACTTGATAATCTTTTCTGCCTCAATGGTCTCTGCCAGGATGCTACCCATGACAAAAGCTCCGAAGGCACTTGAAAAGCCCACCTTGGTAGATAGGACAGCCATTCCGCAACATAGTCCTAACGATACAATAAGCAATGTCTCATTGTTGATGAGCTTGCGCATGGAACGCAAGAAGAGCGGGATGGCAAAGATGCCTACGATGAACCAAAGGATGAGGAAGAAGGCTATTTTAACTATCGATTCAAGCATCTGCTCACCATCGGGGGTGCTTCCGCCTGCAATAGCCGATAGCATCACCATCATGACAATGGCTAAGATGTCTTCCAGGATAAGGACACTCATGACCATGCCAGCAAATTTCTGCTGGCGTAGCCCCATGTCGTCGAATGCCTTGTAGATGATGGTCGTAGAACTCATGGCAAGCATACCGCCAAGGAAGATGCAGTCCATCTTGTTCCAGCCAAAACCATGTCCAACACAGATGCCCAGCATCATCATGCAGAACACGATGACTACTGTGGATATGATGGGAGAAGCTCCCATCTTGACGATTTTCTTGAAGGAGAAATCGAGTCCGAGTGAGAAAAGGGTGAAGATGACACCAATGTCCGCCCAAGTGCGGATGTCGTTATCGTCGACAACCGACATGGTGTATGGCATGTGTGGTGACACCAAGAAACCTGCCACGATATAGCCCAACACAAGTGGTTGCTTAAGCTTCTTGAATAAGAGGGTAACGATGCCTGCTACCATCAAGATGAGTGCAAGGTCTTTTACAAGGAACGGGATTTCTGCCATGAAACTTGATTTTATTGAAAGAAGTTAAGGAGTTTATGAGCCATAACCCTTTTTTCTGGTTGATGACATCATGAAACTCCTTAACTTCTTGTGATTAATCGTTATATTCAGCTGTTATTTCTGCTATTTTGACGATGGTCTTAACAACTTTCTCCATGACCTGAACGCTGACAAATTCGTGAGGACCATGGAAGTTTACTCCTCCTGCAAAGATGTTGGGGCAGGGTAGACCTTTAAAACTGAGTTGTGCTCCGTCGGTACCACCGCGAATGGGCTCGACACGTGGAGGAACTCCGCTCTCCTGCATAGCTCTCAGTACGATGTCGATAACATGCATGTTAGGATCTATCTTTTCTTTCATGTTATAGTACTGATCGTTGATCTCTGCCGTGCAAGTTCCTTCTCCGTATTTGTCGTTGAGGCTCTGGGCGCAACTGGCGATGAATGCCTTGCGGTCTTCAAACTTGCTACGATCGTGGTCGCGGATGATATAGCTCAACTTAGCTTCCTCGCAACGGCTCTCGATGCCAAGCAGATGATAGAAACCCTGGTAGCCTTCTGTGGCTTCTGGTGTCTCAGCCTCTGGTATCATGTTTTGGAATTCCACTGCCAGTCTGCTTGCATTGACCATTTTGCCTTTAGCGTAACCCGTATGTACGCTCACGCCCTTAATCTTGATCTTGGCGCCTGCAGCATTGAAGTTTTCGTATTCCAAATCGCCCAAATCGCCACCATCAATGGTGTATGCCCAATCACATGCAAACTTGTCTACGTCGAAGTGGTGAGCTCCCATACCTATTTCCTCATCGGGGTTGAAGCCTACACGGATGTCGCCATGCTTGATTTCGTTATGGTCACGGAGATAGCACATAGCCTGAACGATTTCAGCAATGCCTGCCTTATCATCGGCTCCTAATAAGGTGGTGCCATCTGTTACGATAATATCTTCTCCTTTGTGAGCTTTTAGCTCTGGAAATTTGCTTACGCTTGATATGATGCCAGGACTAAGTTCGATGTCGTTGCCGTCGTAGTTGCGGATAACGCGTGCTTTTACATCTTTACCACTGGCGTCAGGGCTGGTGTCCATGTGTGAAATAAAACCAATGGTAGGTGTATTCTTTTTGGTATTGCCTTTCAGGGTGGCATAGATATAGCCCATGTCGTCCATTTCTACGTCACTAAGACCTTCGTTTTCCAACTCTTGTTTCAAGTACTTGGCAAAGTCTAATTGTTTTGCAGTGCTCGGCACGCTATCTGAGTCTTCGCTCGATTGTGTGTCGAATTTTGTGTAATTGATAAATCTTTCTATTAGGTCCATAATTCTTAATGATAAACAATAGTGACTCCGCTGGGATTCAAACCCAGGACCTTCAGAACCGGAATCTGACGCTCTATTCAGCTAAGCTACGGAGCCTTATATTATAATAAGGTATAGGTTAAACCAGCTTTTGTTTAACTATACGTTTGCAAAAATACAGATTTTATTTGAAATGACCAAATTTTAGTTAGACAAAGTGTGCATAGTTCAACTTCCTGTTTTCTTTAGCTTTTATCGCTTTTTTGACTATTATGAGTTTGATGTCATGAGGAATCGTTTGTCTTTTTTATCTATTCTGACATGAGAAATCAAGAAAATGCAGTCAAGGTTAGTAAAAAGAGGTGTTATTGTATACAAAAAGTAAGGGAAATGAATAAAATAGCTAACGTTTTATAAAAAAAATCATTATTATAGTTGCAGTGTGATAATATTTTTGTATCTTTGCAGCAATATTATAAAAACAAAGAAAAATGAGTAAGATTATTAAGCCTGTAGGTTATCATGCATTGTTAGATATGCGCCAGACCGAAATGGGTATCAAGTTAATAAAAGAGTTTTTCCAGCAGAATCTGGCTACAGAGTTGCGTCTTCGTCGTGTGACAGCACCTCTTTTTGTGTTGAAAGGATTGGGTATCAATGATGATCTGAATGGTGTGGAGCGTCCTGTGACATTCCCTATCAAGGATCTGGGTGATGCACAAGCCGAGGTCGTTCATTCGTTAGCTAAGTGGAAGCGCCTTACACTTGCAGAATATCAGATTGAACCTGGATATGGAGTCTATACTGATATGAATGCTATACGTGCCGATGAAGAGTTGGATAATCTTCATTCTCTTTATGTAGACCAGTGGGACTGGGAGGCTGTCATAGAGAAAAAGGACCGCACGTTGGCTTTCTTGCGCGATGTGGTACGCCGTATTTACGCAGCCATTTTGCGTACTGAATATCTTACTTGTGAACACTACCCCCAGATAAAACCGTTCTTGCCCAAAGACATACATTTCATTCATGCTCAGGAACTATTGGACATGTATCCTGATAAGACACCTAAGGAACGTGAGGATGCCATTTGCGAGAAATATGGAGCCGTATTTATTGAGGGTATCGGTTGTAAGTTGAGTGATGGCAAGAAGCATGATGGACGTGCTCCTGACTATGATGACTGGAGTACTATTGCCGAAAATGGTTTGGCAGGACTTAATGGTGATATCCTTATTTGGAACCCTGTGTTGAGTCGTAGCTTTGAGTTAAGTTCTATGGGCATTCGTGTGGACAAAGAAAGTTTGTTGCGCCAGTTGAAGCTGGAAGGTAAAGAAGATCGCGAAAAACTTTATTTCCACCAGCAGTTGCTTGGCGATAAGTTGCCATTGAGTATAGGTGGTGGTATCGGTCAGAGTCGTCTTTGCATGGTATTATTGCATAAGGCGCATATAGGAGAGATACAGGCCAGTATTTGGCCAGAAGAAATGCGCACCGAGTGTGAGAAAGCAGGCATGACATTGATTTGATTAAATCATGTCATGACCAGCTTAAATGTATTGCATAGTTTATCCAGTGCGGGGTTTGCCTTACGCATATTTTCTAACACCTCTCTCTTGTTGAGAATCTTTTTCACCTCTTCTTTGTGAGAAAGTCGATAAGTGATGTTGATATTATGGTTTTGCAAACCCTGTATGAGGGTGTTCCTTATTCTGTTTTTAATGTTTTGCATCTCATCAAGCAATAGTTGGTTGTCGGCAACGACTTCTATGTTGGGACAATCTATCAACTTGGGCTTGATGGCCTGCATGCGGTGTGATAGTCCTATTAAGTCTTTATTCTGAGCCATACGCACGCACATACCAGTCCATTGATGTAGGAGGGCTTCTTCGCTAAAGTCTTTTTGCTCGATGTTCTCGGTATTTTTGATGGCTTTCACATCGGCAGTAGGGTTTTGTTGTTGCTTCGCTAACTCCAAGTTTTTCTTTAGGTTATTGAAGGTCATGCCAATGGTACCCAACTTAACGGTAGCTGTCGTTGGTTTGGATGGCTGTGGATTAGAAGCAGCCTCATGGTTTGTTACATTCTCTGAGGTACGAAGGGGTGTGGCAGCAGTTTGAGGATTATGGTTCTCTTTACTGTTGCCTGTTAACTCAGCACCTGCACCCTGAATGGCAGGCTTCAGCTGGGTTATGATTTTCTGAAACAGGGATTTTAATCTATTGGGCGTACGCCCCGCGCTTGGGATGTCTTTGTCCTCGGGCTGGGTGATTTGGCCTATCTCTATCAAGGTGAGTTCCACCAAGAGACGCTTGTTGGAACTTTGTCTGTAGTTTATGTCACACTTGTTGGTAATTTGAAGAGCCTTATACAGAAATGCTGTTGGTGCTTTTTGAGCTTGCTGTTGGTATTTGGCTTTCTGTGTGTCGCTGGTCTCCAGCAGAGATAAGGTCTTTGTGTCTTTAGCCATCAGTACGTTTCTGACATGCTGTGCAAGACCTTGTATCATGTTGCCTCCATCGAAACCTTTATCCAAGATTCCGTTGAGCAGAAGCATCATCTCTGTCACCTTGTTTTCTAAGGCAAAGTCTATTAAGTTGAAGTAATTATCGCTGTCGAGTACGTTTAGGTCTTCGGTCACCTTTTGATAGGTGAGGTTGCCCTGACAGAAACTCACTGCCTGGTCGAAGATGGAGAGTGCGTCGCGCATACCACCATCAGCCTTTTCGGCGATGACGGCGAGAGCCTGTTCCTCGTAGTTGATGCCCTCCTTCTCTGCTACCATCTTGAGATGGTTGATAGTATTGGGCACAGTCATGCGCTCAAAGTCGTATATTTGGCATCGGCTCAAGATGGTGGGCAGAATCTTATGTTTCTCGGTTGTAGCAAGAATAAAGATGACATGCGAAGGCGGCTCTTCCAATGTCTTGAGGAAGGCATTGAAAGCAGCAGAACTGAGCATGTGTACCTCGTCGATGATGAAAACCTTGTATTTGCCTATCTGTGGCGGTATGCGAGTCTTCTCCATCAACTCCTTGATGTGTTCTACGCCATTGTTGCTGGCAGCATCAAGTTCGAAGATATTATATGAGCGTTGCTCGTTAAACGATTTGCAACTCTCGCAGGCGTTGCAAGCTTCTCCGTCCTCTAAGGGGTGCTCACAATTAATGGCCTTAGCGAAGATACGTGCACACGTGGTCTTGCCTACGCCTCGTGGACCACAAAACAGGTAGGCATGAGCCAGCTTACCGCTCTTTACCGCATTCTTGAGTGTTGTGGTCAAAGCGCTCTGTCCTACAACCGAATCGAAGGTCATAGGACGGTACTTTCTTGCAGAAACAATATATTCTTCCATTTTTTTTCTTAAATGATGATGCAAAGATAACAAAAAAATATTATCTTTGCAAACAAAATAATAAATTAATGAGTAGACGTTTGGGTATCATATGGAACTACCTTTCTCATTATAAGTATCTTATAGTGGTCGTGGTAGGTGTGCTGGTGGTCGGTTTTATCGATGACAACAGTATCATGCAGCACATAAAATATAAGGTTCAGATTCATAATCTGCATTTAGAGATAGATAAGTACACCACGCGTTATCTGAATGACACCAAGCAGTGGAATGAGATGAACCATGGTGGAAGGGCTTATGAGAAGATAGCTCGTGAGCGCTATTTTATGAAAGCAGATGATGAGGATATATTTGTACTAAGTACTGATTTACCAAATAATCAAAACGAACAAGACAATGAAACAACTGAGTAAGTTACAGGCTAATATTTTTATTTTAGGAGGAGTGTTGATGGTGATAGGCGCAGGCTGTTTCGCCTTTGGAAAAATGATTTATCCCCAATTGGTGCTTTATACCAGTTGGTTTTTTCTGTTAGGCACCGTGCTGTTCAGTGTGATGCAGTCCATGCAACTTTATGAAGGTGCCTCGCAGGTTATCCATCGCTTGAAACGCATTCAGGCAGTGGCAGATATTTGTTTTGTGCTCTCAGGTATTTCCATGGTAGATACAGTTTATGCTTTTGCACGCAATTGGTTTTCCAACTATGAAACCTATATTACCTATTTTTATAACAAGTGGGTGGTGTTCTTGTTGGTGGCTGCTTTGATAGAATTGTATACTACACATCGAATTTCACACGAATTGAAAAAGGAAGAATGCAAATAAAACCTAAATACATGCAATAATCAATTAAATTGCATAAATTTATTTTCGTACTTCAATATTACATTGTACTTTTGTTACTCGAAACAGAAAAACAGCTTATGAACAAAATACTTTACGCATTCATTTCGTTAATGGCCTTGGCTTCATGTGCCAATAGTTATGATATTACAGGTACTTCCAATGTGAGCACGTTGGATGGTAGAATGCTTTACCTTAAAATACTGCGGGATGCAGAATTCAAGAGTATCGATTCTTGTGATGTAGTTCACGGACAATTCCATTTCAATGGCTCCATCGATTCTGTTAAAATGGCCAGTATCTTTATGGATGATGAGCCGGTATTGCCTCTTGTCTTAGAGAACGGAAGTCTCTCGGTGAAGCTTGATGATACACAGCAAGTAGTGAGCGGAGGCCCTCTCAATGATAAACTTTTTGGCTTCTTCAAGAAGTATCAACAGTTGCAGAATCAGCAGCGTGAGTTGGTTCATAAGCACGATCAAGCTATTATGAATGGTAGCGATATGGAGGTGGTTACTCGTAAGTTGACAGCAGAGGCCAACCATTTGGCAGAGCAAGAGGATAAGTTGGTGACAAGTTTTGTTACCGAGAACTTTGACAACGTGTTGGGTGCTGGTGTCTTCTTCCTTGTTACCATGGGTAATCAGTATCCTATGCTCACTCCTTGGATTGAGGATATTATGAGTAAGGCTACCGAACGATTCAAGAATGACTCTTATGTAAAGGACTACTATCAGAAGGCTCAGGAGAATGAACAAATCATGAACGGAACTCGTGATCTTCAGCCGGGTACTCCATCAGTAACAGAACAATCCTTGCCTGAGGCAGCTCCAGCACCAACTCCTAATGATTTGGCGCGTCCTACAATCCCAGAAAAAAACAAGTAATATGAAGACTTTGATTCAAGGTGGAACCATCGTCAACGAAGGCAAGACATTCCGTGGTGACCTCGTTGTCGATGGAGAACAAATAGTACATATTTATCAAGAAGATGAGGCACCTCGTGGCAGTTACGATCGTATCGTTGTTGCCTCGGGGTGTTTTGTTATGCCAGGAGTGATAGACGACCATGTGCACTTCCGTGAGCCAGGTCTGACGTCTAAAGCCGACATCGCGAGCGAGAGCCGTGCTGCTGCCTTTGGAGGTGTTACCTCTTACTTTGAAATGCCCAACACGGTGCCTCAGACGACCACACTCGATGCTTTGCATGACAAGATGAAGTTGGGGGCAGAGAAGAGCCATGTCAATTATGCTTTCTTCTATGGTGCTACCAATGATAATGTGGAGACCTTTGCTCAGTTGGACCGCCATCAAGTGCCTGGCATCAAATTGTTTATGGGCTCCAGTACAGGCAATATGCTTGTAGATAAGGCAGAATCGTTGCGGAGAATCTTTAAGGAGGCTAAGCGACTTGACTTGCCTCTGATGGCACATTGCGAAGATACCGACATCATCAATCGTAACATGGCAGTTTACAAACAGCAGTATGGCGATGACCCTTCTGTGGAGTTTCATCCGCAGATACGCAGTGAAGAGGCTTGCTATGAGAGTAGCCGTCAGGCAGTGGCGTTGGCTCACGAGTTTGGTACACGTCTGCATATCGCCCATGTAACGACAGCTCGCGAATTGGAACTGTTTACTCCCGAATCCTCTGTCACTGCAGAGGCGGTAATAGCTCATCTGTATTTCACGGAGGCTGATTATGCTGTCAAGAAGGCACTTATCAAGTGCAATCCTGCTATCAAGACAATAACCGACCGTACCGCCTTGCGCTCGGCTTTGAACGATGGGCGCATAGCCACCATAGGCACCGATCATGCTCCTCATGAATGGAAAGACAAGCAGGGCGGTTGCGCTAAAGCAGCATCGGGTATGCCTATGATTCAGTTTTCTTTGGTCACCATGCTCGAATTGGTGGATGAAGGTGTGCTGAGTATAGAGCGTATGGTAGAATTGATGTCGCATCGTCCTGCCCAACTTTTTGAGGTGCGCCAGCGTGGTTTCTTGCGTGAGGGTTACCAGGCAGATATCGTTGTCGTTCGTCCTCATGCTCCTTGGCAACTGACTCAGGATGTCATACAGAGTAAATGCAAGTGGAGTCCTTTGGAGGGACATGTATTCAATTGGTGTGTAGAACAGACCTATTGTAATGGGCATTTGGTCTATGATAGAGGCCATTTTGATGCTTCTTGTCAAGGACAACCCATTCTTTTCAGATAATATAATCGTCATTGCCAGATCGAAAGAATCATGACAAAAAAGGTGTTGACATATAATATCGACGAAGTAGTACCTTACATCAACTGGCTATATTTTTATCATGCTTGGGGCATGAATGGTAAGCCCGAAGAGGAGAAGTTGCGACTTCGCGATGAGGCTTCTTTCATGTTACATTCCTGGCAGGGCAACTATCGAGTGCATACTATTTTTGCACTTTTTCCAGCTAATGCTGATATGGACGATTTGTTGCTCTTTCATGATGCCACGGATGCTGACTCTTACACGCGCCTTCCCATGCTTCGGCAACAGCATGCCATAGCCGAAGGTCATCCCAATCTTTGTCTTACCGATTTTGTGCGCCCTCTTTCTGGTGGCATACGCGATGCTGTCGGGGTGTTTTGTGCATCGGTCGAGGCAGGTGTGCTGGAGGCTTATCGGGGTGATGACTATTCGGCGATGATGGCCCAGGTGCTGAGCGACAGGTTGGTGGAGGCTGCGGTAGAAAAGATGCACCAACTGGTGCGTACGCAGTTGTGGGGCTATGCTCCTGATGAGCATCTCTCTATGGATGAGTTGCATCGTGAGGACTATCAGGGCATACGTCCTGCCGTGGGTTACCCTTCGTTGCCCGATGTAAGTGTGAATTTTGAGCTCGACGAGTTACTTCATATGTCGCAGATAGGTATTCGTCTTACGGAGAGTGGTATGATGATGCCCCATTCCAGTGTGTCGGGATTTATGTTTGCTCATCCTCAGGCTCATTATTTCGACTTGGGTAAGATCGACGAGGAGCAGCTGTGCGACTATGCTCGGCGTCGTGGCATCCCTGTCGTTCTGATGCGCAGGTATTTACAGAATAGTTTGATTAAGAAATGATAACACGCATATATATATGGATTCTTTTAGGCACCATCTTACCTTATTTGTGGTGCTTCTGCCATGAACTTCGTCATCGACCATTGGTGTGGCGATTGTTGCACTGGATTCCCGCATTGATAGTGATAGGTTACAGTAGCTATCTTGCCATGCTTCCCAACTTTGTGCCCGACCATTCTTTCTTAGTAGATATCTGGTTTGTTATCATGGCCTTTTTTGCTGTACCCGTCTTTGTGTATGCCTTTTTCAGTTTTGGTGGTTGGTGTATCATGAAGAGTGTTAACGGCCGGCATAACTGGGGTAAGCTCATGGGGCTTGTCTTGGGCTTTCTGTCTATAGGTGTTTTTCTTTATGGTTTTACCTATGGCTTTCGTCGTTTGGAGGTGAAGCATGTCACGATAGTTCTGCCTCAACTTCCTTCTCAGTTTGATGGTTATCGCATTGTCCTTTTCAGTGATTTTCATTTAGGCTCGTATTATGGTTGGCGTAGTGATCTGCCTCAGCGTGATGTCGATAGCATCAATGCGCAGCATCCCGATATGATTTGTTTTACGGGCGACCTACAGAATACGAAGCCTTCGGAGGTACGTCCCTATGTACGTATGCTGTCTTCCTTGCGTGCCAAAGATGGTGTGTATAGTGTGCTTGGCAATCACGATTATAGTTACTATGTAGATGCAGACTCGCTGACCTGTGTGAAGCAAGAAGCAGAAATGCGTAGCTTGCAATGGCAGATGGGCTGGCACTTGCTATGCAATCAGCATGCTGTGGTGCATCGTGGAGCAGACTCGATTTTTGTGGCTGGCACCGAAAACTTTAAGAAACCAGCTCACGCAGATGTGGCCAAGGCTCTTCAGGGTATTCGGCCAGGCAACTTCGTGCTGATGCTTCAGCATATACCTACTCAATGGGAGAATATGATGCCTTCGCGCATCAACGAGGTGTATGGTGCGAAGGGGAAGCCCCTGGTAGCTCCACAACTCACGTTTAGTGGTCATACCCATGCTGGGCAGGTGTCGGTTTTCGGTTTGCGCCCAACGATGTTTGCGCCTTACGACTATGGACTTTATGAGCGTGAAGGTTGTCAGTTGTTTACTACTGCTGGCTTAGGGGGCGTAGTTCCTGTGCGTGTCAACTCTACGGCTGAGATCGTGGTAGTCACACTCAGGTGTAAATAAAATATGTAACTTCATAAGAGCGCTTGAGTCCGTGATAATGTTATAGTGAGCATAGGGACTGACGCTTGACTATTAATACTAAAAACATGATGATAATGAAGTATCTGTATCGCATTTATCAGTTGTTAATCTGTCTACCAATTCTCTTGGTTGCAAGTATTCTGACAAGTCTATTCACAGTAGTGGGTTGCATGTTGGGCAATGGACATTTCTGGGGATATTATCCAGGAAAGCTCTGGTCACTGCTGTGGATTCGCATACTCCTTTTGCCCGTCAAGGTAGAAGGTAGGGAATATCTGCAGAAGAATCAGAGTTATGTGTTTGTGGCTAATCATCAGGGGGCTTTTGATATCTTCTTGATTTATGGTTTCTTGGGTCGTAACTTCAAGTGGATGATGAAGAAAGCGCTTCGCAAGGTTCCGCTGATAGGAATAGCTTGTGAGTATGCTCATCACATCTTTGTTGATAAGAGCGGTCCTTCTAAGATACGTGCTTCTTATGATAAGGCTCGTGAAGAGCTGAAGGAAGGCATGTCTTTAGTGGTTTTCCCTGAAGGTGCTCGCACCTTTACGGGTCACATGGGTGTTTTCCGTCGTGGTGCTTTCATGTTGGCTGACGACTTGCAGTTGCCTGTCTGTCCTCTTACTATCAATGGTAGTTTTGATGTGAAGCCACGCATGAAAGACATATACTGGATATTCTGGCATCCTCTTCGTCTCACCATTCATGAGCCTATCATGCCTATTGGTAAGGGAGCAGAGAACATCAAGAACCAGATGACAAAGAGTTATGACGCCATCATGTCGGGACTTGTTGACGAGTATCAGGGCTTTGTGGAAAACCCTGATCAGTAATCCCTATTTTTGTACTCAAATAGCTGTAAAAAATGAAAGTACTTTCGATGGCCAACGCAAGTACTTTCGATGACCAACGCAAGTACTTGCGTTGGCACATGAAGCCTACTGCGTTTTTGAGGGATGTGAATTTATTCTAAAACGTCATGGAGAAAGTGAAAATAATATAGCTTTCTTTTCGCTAAATCAGAAAAATGCACTACCTTTGCATAAGATAGGCTGCACTCAGTAAAACATTCAAGCAAGCTTGATGATTTTACGTTCGCTTGCACTACCTTTGCATAAGACAGGCTGCACTCGGCAATTTGAAAACCCGTTTTCATTGCGCTCGTTTGCTCTATCTTTGTAAAAGAATTATTTAAACCTATATAATATCTATATGAGCGATAGCGTTGTTATAATTCCTACTTATAATGAGAAGGAGAATATCGAGAAGATTATCCGAGCTGTTTTTGGCTTGGAGAAGGAGTTTGATATCCTTGTTATTGACGACGGAAGTCCTGATGGAACAGCTGCCATAGTGAAGAAACTGATAGCTGGCGAGTTTGCTTCTCGTCTGCATATTTTGGAACGAAAGGGCAAGTTGGGATTAGGAACGGCCTATATTACAGGTTTTAAATGGGCTCTTGAGCACGGCTATGAGTTCATCTTCGAGATGGATGCAGACTTTAGTCATGACCCCAACGACTTGCCACGTCTTTATGCTGCCACACATGATGAAGGCTATGATGTTGCAGTCGGTTCTCGTTATGTATCGGGAGTCAATGTCGTGAATTGGCCAATAGGTCGAGTACTGATGAGCTATTTTGCATCCAAGTATGTTAGAATGGTAACAGGCTTCAAGGTCAACGATACGACGGCAGGTTTTGTGTGCTATCGACGTAAGGTGCTTGAGACGATTCGTCTTGACGAGATACGTTTCAAGGGTTACGCATTCCAAATCGAAATGAAGTTTACCGCTTATAAGATAGGTTATAAGATTAAGGAAGTGCCCGTCATCTTTGTCAACCGTCGTGAGGGAACGAGCAAGATGAGTGGTGGAATCTTTGGTGAGGCTTTTTTTGGTGTGATGCGCCTACGCTGGGATGGATGGTTTAAGAAATATCCTAAGAAGGAGTAGTGCAGAAGGCTGAAAAAAGTGGAAATAAAGGAAATAGTACATATTTATGAGCGCTCACAACAGGCAAAGGCGCTCTTGCAATTATTAGATAGAAAAACGCAGAAGGCCGTTTTCCTTAGTGGATTGGTGTGCTCTTCTGCGCCTTTGTTTTTTGCTGCTGTCAAGGAGCGCTTAGCGCGTACGGTGCTTTTTGTACTTGACGATGCAGATGAGGCTGGCTACTTCTATCATGACCTTGTGCAGATATTAGGCCAGGAACAGGCTTTTTTCTTTCCGTCCAGTTATCGACGCGCTGTGAAGTATGGCCAGAAAGATGCTGCCAACGAGATTTTGCGAACAGAGGTGTTGGCTCGTCTTTCGTCTGAGCAACCTTTATATATTGTTTCTTATCCTGATGCTTTGGCCGAGTTGGTTGTCTCAAAGCAGAATCTCGATGAGCGTATCATAAAACTTTCGGTGGGCGAGCAAGTTTCTCAGGTAGAAATTTCTCATCAGTTGCGTGACTTCGGTTTTGTAGAGACCGACTATGTTTATGAGCCAGGTCAGTTTGCTGTTCGTGGAAGCATCCTCGATATTTATTCCTATAGTTGTGAATATCCCTTCCGCATCGACTTCTTTGGCGATGAGATAGACACCATACGTACTTTCAATATAGAAGACCAGTTATCGCGCGACCGTCGTGAGGCGATAGAGATAGTGCCAGAGTTGTTTAATTTGGAAAGTGTGAAGCAACCTTTCCTTCATTTTCTCGATGAGAAGGCAGTGGTAGCGATGAAGGATTTCTCCTTTATCTACGATCGTATAGACCAAATATTCAAGGAAGGCTTCTCCTCACAGAGTATGGTGGAACAGATGGAAGGAGCCACCGAGATAGAGGCAGAACGGATACAGCGTGCCATGAAAAAGGAACTCTCTCTGTCCTCCGCCTTGCAGTTTCAGCAAGGTGTGGCGCTACGTCAGCGCGTGGAGTTTGGTAAAGCAGAACAGAGCAATGCCTCTCATCGAAAGGAAGATGCCTCAGCTGTTGTTCCCTTCCACATCGCTTCGCAACCTTTGTTTCATAAGAATTTTGAACTGCTGGGTAAGATGTTGGAAGATTATATGCTACAGCAGTACACCTTATATATATTAGCCGATAGCAGCAAGCAGCAACAGCGTCTCAAAGATATTTTTGAGAGCGATGAACTGAAGCGCTATCAAGTGCGTTTCATGTCTGTAGACAAAACCCTGCACGAGGGATTCATTGACACGGATAAGAAATGCTGTTTCTTTACCGACCATCAGATATTCGATCGTTTCCACAAGTACAGCCTGCGCTCTGACTCGGCCCGCGCAGGAAAGATGGCGCTCACCATGAAAGAGTTGCAGGAGATGGAACCAGGCGACTACATTGTGCATGTGGATTTTGGTATAGGTAAATTTGGTGGTTTGGTGCGTGTCCCTGTGGGCAACAGCTATCAGGAGATGATACGCATCGTGTACAAGAACAATGACAAGGTGGATGTTTCCATCCACTCACTCTATAAGATAAGTAAGTATCGCAGTAGCGATACGGGTGAACCTCCACGTCTGTCGACATTAGGAACAGGAGCATGGGACAGACTGAAAGAGAAGGCCAAGAAGCGAATCAAGGATATAGCTCGCGACTTAATCAAGCTTTATGCAAGACGCCGCAGGGAGAAAGGATTTGCTTATAGTGCAGACTCTTATCTGCAGCATGAGTTGGAGGCTTCGTTTCTCTATGAGGATACTCCCGATCAGAATAAGGCCACCCAGGAGGTAAAGGCCGATATGGAGAGTGCACGGCCCATGGACCGCCTCGTCTGTGGTGATGTGGGATTTGGAAAAACCGAAGTTGCGATTCGTGCTGCCTTCAAGGCCGCTTGCGATAGCAAGCAGGTTGCTGTTTTGGTGCCTACCACGGTGTTGGCTTTCCAGCACTATCAGACTTTTAAGAGTCGCTTGGATGGAATGCCAGTAAGGGTTGATTACCTGAGTAGGGCACGCTCAGCCAAGGAGACCAAACTTGTACTCGAAGACCTCAAGGAGGGTCGTATAGACATCCTGGTGGGTACACACAAACTGATATCCAAGACCGTGAAATGGCACGACTTGGGACTTCTGATTATCGATGAGGAACAGAAGTTTGGTGTGAGCACGAAGGAGAAACTGCGTCAACTCAAAGTCAATGTCGATACCCTTACCATGAGCGCTACTCCGATTCCTCGTACCTTGCAGTTCTCGTTGATGGGAGCCCGCGATATGAGTATCATGCGTACTCCGCCACCCAACCGTTATCCCATTCATACAGAGTTGGTGACCTTTAGTGGTGAAACCATTGCTGATGCTATTAACTTTGAGATGAGCCGAAACGGACAGGTATATTTCGTCAACGATCGTATCTCTAAACTGATGGAGCTGAAACTCCTGATAGAGAAACGTATACCAGACTGTAGGGTGGCGATAGGACATGGACAGATGAATCCCGAGGAGCTGGAGAAAATCATCATGGGATTTATCAACTACGACTTTGATGTATTGCTCTCAACGACTATCGTAGAGAATGGAATCGACATCTCTAATGCCAATACCATTATCATCAATGATGCGCATCACTTCGGACTCAGTGACCTGCACCAGATGCGTGGGCGAGTGGGACGTAGCAACAAAAAAGCATTCTGCTATCTCATCGCTCCTCCCAAGAGTGTGCTGACACCTGATGCACGTCGTCGACTGGAGGCATTGGAAACCTTTAGCGACTTAGGGAGCGGTTTCAATCTGGCTATGCAAGACTTGGATATACGAGGAGCAGGCAACCTCTTAGGCTCTGAGCAGAGCGGATTTATGGAAGACTTAGGCTATGAAACCTATCAGAAAATCCTTTCGCAGGCTGTTACCGAGTTGAAGAATGAGGAGTTTGGCGAACTCTACCAGGAAGAGATGAATCAAGGACAGGTTCTTACGGGCGATGATTTCGTTGATGATTGTTCTGTGGAGAGCGACTTGGAAATGTACTTCCCTGATACCTACGTGCCAGGAAGCAGTGAGCGTATGTTGCTCTACAGAGAGTTAGATCGTATAGAACGTGATGAAGACCTTGCTGCTTATCGACAGCGACTCATCGACCGTTTTGGAGTCGTACCTCATGAGGGTGAGGAACTGATGCATGTGGTGAGTCTACGACGTTTGGGCAAACGTTTGGGCTGCGAGAAAATCATTCTCAAGCAGGGTACAATGCAGATGCAGTTTGTGAACAATGTGCAAAGTCCGTTCTATCGTAGTGCCATGTTCTCGAAGGTTCTCAATTATGCTACGACCCATATTCAGCAATGTGCACTCAAAGAGAAGAACAACAAGCGTTTCCTTCGTATAGCTCGTGTTGCGAGTGTGGAACAAGCTGTCGACATTCTCCAGGAAATACAAAAGTAAAATCAAGAATACAACTAAGTGTAAGAATAAGACTAATAATCACAATCAATATCAACTTAAAAATTATGAGACAGAAAAAGTTTATCCTACAGGAAAAGGACATTCCTACGCAATGGTACAACATCCAGGCTGATATGCCCAACAAACCATTGCCACCCCTCAATCCTCAAACTCACAAACCAATGAATGCCGACGACTTGTCGCACGTCTTCAACAAGGAGTGTGCTAAGCAGGAACTCGACACAGAACATGCTTGGATAGACATCCCTGAGGATGTACAGGAGAAATACACCTACTATCGTTCTACTCCGCTGGTGAGAGCCTATGGCTTGGAGGAGGCTCTGGGTACGACTGCACACATCTATTTCAAGAACGAGAGTGTTAATCCTTTGGGGTCTCATAAGATTAATTCGGCTTTGCCACAATGCTATTATTGTAAGCAGGAAGGCGACACCAACGTGACTACAGAGACGGGAGCAGGACAGTGGGGAGCTGCGCTTTCGTATGCTGCTAAGCTCTATGGACTGGAGGCTGCTGTTTACCAGGTGAAGATTACCATGCGTCAAAAGCCTTACCGTTCCAGCATCATGCGTACCTTTGGTGCTACCGTAGAAGGCTCACCATCAATGAGTACACGTGCAGGAAAGAATATCATTACTCGCGACCCACATCATCCTGGCTCGTTGGGTACTGCCATTAGTGAGGCTATCGAGTTGGCTACTACTACTCCAGGATGTAAGTATACCTTAGGTTCTGTGCTCAATCATGTGGCACTGCATCAAACTATCATAGGTTTGGAGGCAGAAAAGCAGATGGAGATGGCTGGCGAATACCCTGATCAAGTGATTGCTTGCTTTGGTGGTGGTAGTAACTTTGGTGGTTTGGCATTCCCATTCATGCGTCACAACCTGAAAGGTGAGAAGAATACCGAGTTTATAGCAGCCGAGCCTGAGAGTTGTCCTAAGTTGACAAGAGGAAAATTTGAGTACGATTTTGGTGATGAGGCTGGTTATACTCCGCTCTTGCCTATGTTTACTTTAGGTCATGATTTCAAACCCGCTAATATCCATGCTGGTGGATTGCGCTATCATGGTGCTGGTATGATTATCTCGCAGCTGCTGAAGGATGGTTATTTGCATGGTGTAGATATTCCACAGTTGGAGTCTTTCAAGGCTGGTATGCTCTTTGCCCGTACTGAGGGTATCATACCTGCTCCTGAGAGTTGCCATGCCATCGCTGCAACTATTCGCGAGGCGCTCAAGGCAAAGGAGAAGGGCGAGGAGAAGGTTATTCTCTTCTGTCTGTCAGGACATGGTCTTATAGATATGCCTTCATACGATAGCTATATCAATGGTGATTTACAGAACTACTCTGTTAGCGATGAAGAGATTGAACAGTTCCTTAAGGATGTTCCTAAGGTGTAATTACTGTAGTTAAGAAGATTTTCAGGAGTTAAGGCAATTGTCCAGTTTTCTGAAGCTAAGCAAAAGACCGTCTGAATTCAGACGAACTTTCTTCAGCAATAGGGTGGCTTTAGCCTCCCTCCTGTAAATCTTTTCCATCTTAAAATCTCTAATTCTCTAATTCTTGAAATAAAAACCTTGATGTCCTTCACGCTTAAGTAGATCTTTAGTCAAGAATTTTAGAATTATAGAATTTTATTTTTTTCATTCTTGCTGTTTTGAATTATTCCGAATTACCGGAATCATAGTGTTTGATAAATAGTCCTCCAGCATCATGCTATTTTCCCCAGTAATCGGGTGGCTTTAGCCTCCCTCCTGTAAATCTTTTACATCTAAAATCTCTAATTCTCTAATTCTTGAAATAAAAAACTTGAAGTACTTCACGCTTAAGTAGATCTTTAGTCAAGAATTTTAGAATTATAGAATTTTATTTTTTTCATTCTTGCTGTTTTGAATTATTCCGAATTACCGGAATTTCCATCTTAACATCTCTAAATCTCTAATTCTTGAAATAAAAGACTTGATGTCCTTCACGTTTAAGTAGATCTTTAGTCAAGAATTAGAGAATTTTAGAATTTTATTTTTTTTCATTCTTGTTGTTTTGAATTATTCCGAATTACCGGGATCATAGTGTTTGATAAATAAACCTCCAGCATGACGATTATAGCTCGTGATGGTGGCCTTTAGCCGCATATACAAAAATCCCTGCAAGTCAAAACTTGCAGGGATTTTGATTTATGCTTTCAGCCATTCTTCAATGGCAGCTGAAATAACTTCAAAACTGGCGGTTGGCTCAAAGCGGGCAACAACCTGACCTTTCTTGTTGACGAGAAACTTGGTGAAGTTCCACTTAATGTCAGCGCTATCCTTATAATTAGGATCGGCCTCACTGAGCATTTTGTCGAGAACGGGGTAGAGAGGGTGTGACTCATCCCAGCCAGCAAATCCTTTTACTTCTTTCATAAATTTATATAGGGGAGCTGCATCATCACCGTTTACCTTAATCTTTTTGAAGCGAGAAAACTCAGTGCCGTAGGTCAACTTACAGAATTTGTGAATGCTCTCATCGGTTCCAGGAGCCTGTTGGCCAAACTGGTTGCAAGGGAAGTCGAGGACTTCGAAGCCTTGTGAGTGGTATTTCTCATAGAGTTTTTCCAGTTCTTCATACTGGGGTGTGAAGCCACACTTGGTAGCTGTGTTGACAATGAGTAGCACTTCGTTAGCATACTCCTTGAGGGAAACTTCCTTTCCCTTTCTGTCCTTGACAGAGAATTCGTAAACGGTTCTCATTTTCTTTTTATGTATCTTTTTTATAGTTTAAATCTCAGTTATCGTAGATATAACTGAGTGCAAAGATACGATTTTTCTTTCATATGTAGTCATACTTACTGATAATTTTTCTAAAAAATAAATCCGGGAATTTCACAATCCCCGGATTACTTTGAATACTCCTTTCTGATGTAAAGGAGAGGAGTATTCAAGAATTAAACTATCATTTAACTTTTCTAAGAACTATGTGCAAAGTTACATGTTATATCGTATAACAAGGTGTAAATTCTTGTTTATTTCTTTACACATGGTATAAAAAAGTGTTCGTTACTTAGAATTTTCCCTATATTCGCTCGGAATGATACCCATTTCTTTCTTGAAGACTTTCGAGAAATACTTAGGGTCGCTAAAGCCCACAGAGTAGGCTATGCTACTGAGCGTATCGTCGGTGTTGCAGAGTAACTCTGTGGCGTGCATGATGCGGATATGACGCACGAAGTCGATAGGTTTCATGCCTACAGCATTCTTAATCTTGCCGTAGAGAACACTTCTACTCATACCCATTGCTGAGGCTATGTCGTCAATCTTTAGATCTGGGTTTGACATGTTCTCGTTGATGAAGTGTACTATCTTCTCGGTCAGAGCATCCTCTTCTGAGATGCGCTTGTTTGTTGCTGCACTTCTCTCTGCTTGTCCTGTTGCAGTCTGTGGATATTCGTGCGTGATATGGAACTCAGAGCCTTCTGCTCGTTGTATCTGTTTCAACATGTCTTGTTGCAAGGCGTGTCGCTGATTGATGACAGCCTCTATACGTCCCTTGAGGTAGGTTGCAGAGAAGGGCTTGGTGAGATAACCATCTACACCTTCTTCGAATCCTCTCAGGTGATCTTCCACACTGGCTTTGGCCGACAGAACGATGATAGGTATATGTGCCGTGTTGGTGTCTTGCTTGATGTAGTGTACCATCGTGAAGCCATCCATCACAGGCATGGTGACATCGGTAAGTATGAAGTCGGGCATCATGCTTCGTGCTTTTACAAGTCCTTCCTTGCCGTTCTCTGCAAGTAGTACGTTGTAGTCAGACTTTAAGATTGTATGAAGGAACTGGCGCAGGTCTGAGTTGTCTTCAACGACAAGGATTGTGATATCCTTCTCTCCCTTCTCTCCCTTGTCTGTTTCTTCTGTTTCTTCTTTACTGATCTTATCGAGGTAATTTTTGGCAGTAACATCGCTGATATTACCATTATTCTCGCTTCCAACGAATACTTGGTCGCTACCCTCGTCGAGATAGAAATCGCTTCCGTTGTCAAATTTCAACATCTTGTTGAGCATGTTGAGCATTTCCTTGGTGTTTCGTTGTACCATCTGCAACAGACTTCGGCTATCATCGGAAAGGTTTGGCTCGTTCTCTAACACTTCGTTTACTGGTCCTCCGATGAGTGAGAGCGGAGTGCGCAGTTTGTGAGAGGCCTTGCTGAAGAACTTATTCTTCATCTCGTTCATTTCCTGGTTGATGCGCTGTTTCTGTTGCTTGTTGTATGAGATGAAGCACAGAGTTACGATGCCCACAACGATAAGGAATAGCATAAGTTTTCCCCAGATACTCTCCCAGAAGGTAGGTCTTACATCGAGTTCGAGGGCAGCTACATGTTTGCTCCACTTGCCATGGGTATTGGTGGCTATCACCTTGAGTACGTAGTGGCCATGCGAGATGCGGTTGAAGCCGATGCGGTTCTGTCCGCGGAGGTCGATCCATACGCCTTCGGGGGTATGTCCGTCGATGCGGTATTTATAGAACTGCTGGTACTTGCGTGTATAGTCGAGTGCGGCAAAGCTGATGGACAGGTTGCGTTTGTTGGCTGGGATGACTATCTTCTTCTGGTGCAGGATAGGGATGTTCTCGTTGCTTCCATTGTAATGCAGTTCGGTGAAGATCACACGAGGCTGGTAGTCGGTCTGCTTGAGGGTTGCGGGGTTGAAGGTGAGGGTGCCCATAGGTGTTCCAACCGAGATGTTGTCTGTGGATGGATCGTGGATGGGGCGTGCCTCCGAGAAGGTCATGTTGAGGTCGAAGTCATTGGGACCAAACACGGTAAGCGTCTTGGTCTTAGGGTCGTATTTATCGACACTCGACTCCCTGATGAGCCAGATGTTGCCACTGTTGTCCTCTATCATGCTCTGCACATTTCCCTCGCTGGTATTGATGAAATTGCAGAATCTCACCTTCAGATTGTCCAGCAGCAGGTTTTCGCTTGTTATCTTGTCGAGGCTTCCTCCCATGCTCGATACATAGGTGTCGCCGTTGGAACGCACCAGGATGTAGTTGATGTCTGATGCGGTGAGCGATGTTGTGTCGTTCTCCCTGTAGGAAGTGGTGTGGAATTGTATGTTTTTGGAAGGGCGCTTTTCTTCCTTGAAGGTGACGAGGCCGCCTGTGGTTCCGATGAGTATTTCGCCACTGGCGGTACAGGTGATTCTACGTACTTTACTGTAATATTTCTTTGGCCATCTCAGTCCGTTACGAGGAGTAAGGAATGTGATGTTGCCCTGTGGGTCTTCACGCATAAGTGCCAAGCCTCCTCCGTATGTGGCTACCCAGATGTTGCCCTGTCGGTCGCTCACCACATCATAGATGCTGTCGCCCGGGAGGGAATTTCTGTCGGATGCATTGTAGCGGAAATGGCGCATGGTGTTTCGGTCATACAGATACAGTCCGTCGCCGTCTGTGCCTATCCACATTCTTTTCTTTATGTCTTGATAGATGGCATAAATACCTGAGCGTGAGAAGGGTGTCTGCTTCTGGCTGATCTGTCCGTTGGACTGCAGATAACCAATCTTTTTGAAGTGGCTGTCGCTGATCTTGAGGTGTCCCGACTTGAAACCATCCCAGTGATAACCATTGGTGGTATTGGCTATGGCTCTTACTTCCGACTCACCTTCATCGAGCTTACTCATGGTGTAGTTATGGAACTTGAAGTTTACCTGTGTCAAATCGTGTACACCTGTCAACCAAAGTATACCTTGATCTGAAATTACAAACTTAGAGATGCGAGGTACATAGAAATTACCTGCCGAGTTGCTTCTCAGTATATAAGGTACAAGTTTTCCGCTCTTACGATCGTAGTAGCTGAAGGTGCCATAGTTGGGGATGGTCCACAGAGTGTTGTGTTCGTCTTCCATGATGAAGAAGTTGTCACTCATGGTGCGGTCGGCAGGGGTAGGGGCATCAGCGTAGAGCCAATTAGCTGACATGGTTTTAGGATTGATGACGGTCACGCCCTGTCCTTCGGTAAATGCCCATACCAAATTGTGTGCATCAACATAGGTCTTCTTGATTTCTGCAACAGGCTGATTGGGGTTTTGTACGTTGATGACATCAGTCTTAAAAGTTCGTGGGTTATAGATGACGAGTCCGATGTTGGTAGCTATAATCAGTTGATAGCCCGTATTCTTCAGCTCGTTGATGCGAGTGACGCCTGCTGGCATGGGAATCCAGGAGAGATGGTTCTGCTTGTCGTAGACAGCCACCTTGCCATCAGTCGTGGCGAGGAAGATGGTGTTGCCCACTTCTCTGAACCACTTGAAGGGCGTAGAGGTATGGAAGTTCTTGCCGTAGATGAATGTTCCCTTATCGGTGAGAATCCATTCACGACCTCGCTTGTCTTGCTTGATAAACCATACGTTGCCGCTTCGCAGTCCTTTTTCGCCCACCTTGATGAGCTCGGGCTTCATGCTCTCTATGTCCTTTCCTTGACCTACACGAATCAGGAAGTTCTGTTTGTGAGTCGTAATCCAGGTGTGTCCATTGGCGAGTGGATATATCTCGCTCGACTCCAAATGGATGCCGAAACGCTTGCAGAGCATCGTGCCAACTTTGATAAACTGGCATTGCTCTGTATCGAAGATGTATAGCTTGCGGTCGAAGGTGACTACCCACACATTGTTGTCTGGGCTTGGGAAAATAGAAAGGATGCGATTTGTGCTCATGTTGTCGATGTCGTCGGGCTCGTCACGGAATGTCTTGAAATGATAACCATCGTAATAGGATAGTCCATTCCAGGTTCCAAACCACATCATTTTATCGTAGCCTTGCGCCAAATCTGAGATGGAGTTGGCTGCAAGTCCATCGAGAATAGAAAACTTTCTGACGTCGCAATAAGGTTCAGCAGAAGAAAAGAAAGTTATAAATGATAGTATTATTATTAAAATATGTAAGCGTTTCATGTTTTTTGATAAAGTTTGGTACAAAGTTAGATATTATACTTGATATTTCCAAACATTTTAGGGAAAATCCGCTTTCTTGTAGGGATTTTTCCCTTAAAAAAACTACTATTCCCTTTGCCTTAAGAAAAGAATAAGGTATCTTTGCACCAGAATTTAACGAAAATATTAACTTATAAACAAAACGATATGAAAAAGATTACTTATTACTTCTCAATGATATTCATGGTTGTTGCTTCTCTCTCGCTCACTTCCTGTGATGAGGATGCTGATATTGCCTATGCCCTCAATGGTACATGGAAGGGACTTATGCAGACACAGCAGGGTACTTATCAGTCTAATATGTCTGAGGTAACTTTCAATTCGGGTTACGATTCTGGCGACGGCTACTGGATAGACTATTACAGCAATGCGCCCTGGGACTATGTAGCCAACCGCATTTACTGGAAGGTGAGTGGCACAACCATTTATATCACTTTCCGTGACACGCAGGAGAAGGCTGTCATCCGCAACTATCACCTCGACGACAATGGTTACTTCTGTGGCGATATAGATTTCAACAGTACGAACATATGGATCAGCTTCGAGTTTGTGAAGGTAGATACGCCTAATTGGAATAAATATTATTGGTATGATACAGATGAATGGAATGATTCATGGGGATATTATTCTAACTACGCCAAGACTCGCGCCGATAATAGGGAAGAGCAAAAGGGAACTATAGAGCAAGAAAACAATATCTTATTGCCGAAGCGCTTCTTTCCTGAAAATAAATAACGAGGCTTGCTTTATGAATGTAAATAAAGAGACATAAAAAAAATACTATTGATATGAAAAAAGTATATTCTTTGTTGACAATGGCTGTGATAGCAGCCTTGTCGCTTACCTTCACCAGCTGCGACAGTGACGATTATTGGAACGGGCATTATGGTTGGAATGACCCTTATGGTTGGTACGACCATTATGATGATTGGGGATGGAACAACAATGATTGGAATAATGGTTGGCAAGGAGGTTCGCAGAATAATGGACTTGTGGAAGAGGCACAGATGCTCACAGGCGAATGGTATGGACCAGTAACCTATTCTTATCTTTCAGATGATGGGCAGTCACGACAGACTGATGAGTTCTATGCCGATATGAAGTTCTTCCAATATGCTAACACTCGTGATGCTTTGAGTGGAGAGGGCGTGGAGACTGACTATAAGTATAACGATGATGGTTCTGTAGCGAATCAACAGACCTTGGAGTTTAAATGGTATATTGATGATAATTACGATATTTATATCCAGTATAAGAACTCTGGGGCTACGTTTGTCATGGACCATGGTTCTTCACAGGCAGGCTTCCACTTAGGGGCAGAAAAGGGATATGATGTGGATACTTTCTGGGGCTATATGATAGGTACGGGAAGCGTGAAAGGCGACGTGATTTATATCGACTTAAAGCGTGTCAACCAGACAAGCCAAGCCAAGGCCTTTGGTACTTCCAAGACCAATGAGAAGACCATTAAGAAGTCGTTTGGCATGGGTGCGACTATCAAGCCTCTCAAGGCAGACTCTTCTCGACTGAATAATCGGAGATAACGAAGGATGTTACGATAAATACAAAGTTGCCAAATAAAAAATCGCATGTTTCGACAGTTCTGTAATGAACTTTAGAAACATGCGATATCTTTTTGTCTTACTGAAGTCTTACCAGTGTATAGAAAAGCCAAGCTAAATGGCTATTATCCTTTGACTTCTTATTTTTCTATACTTCCCCAGTCGCTAAGTATTTTTTTGCTTTCTACATCCCGCTCGATATCGTCGGGCAGATTGCAGAAGAAGTCTATACCTGTCTTTGCTTCCAGATCCTTGATGCTCATGGCGTAATCAGACAGTTTGTCGTCTCCATGATATACATTGGTGTGTGGGAACCACATGCCGATAGACTTGTAGTAAGCTTGTCCTTTGACCATCTTCTTGACGAGGACAGCCACAAAGAAATACTTGGGGACAATCAGTTTGTTTTGAATACGCATCAAGATATTTTCTTCTTTGTCAATGGTACCACCCTTGCATACGTACATGGTGTCTGTATCATCGAGTTTGAATCCGTTCAGGTAGTTCTCCATCTTGATCCAAAGCCCTTTATACTTATGGTCGGGATGACTTCCATTAAAGACGCTATATTGTGGCTGCATATTGGTGAGATAGAAAGTTTGATAGTTGGCATTGGCACTATACAAGCGATCGTTGGAGTTGCAGATGTGTCCGTGGTCGAAGCCTGAACGATAAATATAGTCTTTCTCCCATCTCTGTGCAGAGGTAAGAGCAGGGTCGTTGGGGTATTGGTTATTCTTGTCGTAATAACGATTGGTATTCTTAGCTCTATTCTTTGTGGTGATGATATAGCATGACCAGCGTTGTGATTTCAAGTTGCAGTCCCACTCTGTAGAGAAGTTGACATTGTCGGGGTCGTAGGCTGAGTTGTTGCCATCGCGATGAACGATGACGATACTGTTTCCGCCTTTCAGTTTAGGAAACTCCAGTCGTGCAACAGCCTTATCGGTTGTAATCTCGTTCTTGTTGGTGTTACCAGAACCATTGCCATTCCCATCGTCGCTGCTACTGCAGGCTGCTAAAGAGAGAACAGCAAGAAGGGCGAATAAATAAATCTTGATTTGCTTCATTATTTAGATGGTTAGATGATAATTAATTGAAAAGGGGAGTTAGAAAAAAAGGTAAAAGGTGCGCTCTAACGCATATGCAACTACGTCAGAACGCACCTTCTATTTCGTATTGATAATATATCCTTATATATAAAAAGGTATATTACTTCTTCAACTTGCCGTAACGGTTCATGAAGCGGTCAACTCGACCAGCTGTATCAACGAGCTTGCTCTTACCTGTATAGAATGGGTGAGAGGTGCTTGAGATTTCAATCTTTACTACTGGGTAAGTCTCGCCTTCGAACTCAACAGTGTCGTTGGTCTTGCAAGTTGACTGTGAGAGGAACATGTCGCCATTAGACATATCCTTGAATACTACTGGACGATAGTTCTCTGGATGAATACCTTTTTTCATTTTGTTTTTACTTTTATTTGGGTTATTAAAAATAGACGTCATGGGGATGTTGCCATCATTTCATGTCCTTGCGGTGCATGCCCATTATAGCCTTTTGACTTAACAGGGTGCAAAGTTACGACTTTTTCTCCTTACTGCCAAATATTTCCAGATGTTTTTCTCTCTTTCCCTCTCTTTTCCTGTTCTTTAGCGTTTTGATGATACAAAAATCCCCATTGCCTGTGTAGAGAGGCAATGGGGAAATATGAAGTCTTCAAATATTGTTTACTTGATGATAACAGTCTCGCCGAGAGTCAAGGTGAGGTCGTCGATGAGAACATCACCGCCTGGCTTCTTTGTGTTCATGATTACGATACAGTATTTGCCATCTGATGGAATGACCAAATCCTGCTCAACAAGTTTCCACTCTGTATTTGTGATATCGTTGATGTAGCCAGAGTACACGTAGTTGCCAGCAGGTTTATTTTCTGCTGATATTTCAACAAAACCAGAATTTACTGATGCGCCTGTTGCAGTAGCTGCCTTTACGTAGTACTTAATCTTATAAGTACCTGCTTTGAGCTCCATTTCCTTGTAGCCAAGACGCTTGTTGGCTGAAGAAGAACCACCTACCTTTACAGAATACTTGCCACTATGAGCATCTGTGCTCTGAGTGAGAGTAGCATTACCTGCTGTAGAGGCAGTCTTCCAGTTATTTGGTTTACCGTCTACCCAAGTCTCGAAGTCACCATTAGGTGTAGTTGTGTCGCCAGTAGATGGAGTGTCTGGAGTCTCTGGCTCTACAGTAGGAGCACCTTCCTTTACTGACATTTCTTTAATCTGCCATGTACCAGATTTAGCCTCACATGCATAGTAGAAAGCGATAACGATGTTCTTCTTTCCCTTATAAGGAGCGAGGTCGAAGGTATAGGTTGACCATGTCTTCCAGTCTACTCCCTCTGTCAAAGTACCTGTGATGTCGGTCCATTTTGTTGTTGTAGGATCGCCAGTGTAGTTCTCTGTAATGAGCACCTGGTTCTTCACACCTTCTGTAGGAACACCATTGAAGGTTGCATAACGCAAGATATAAGAGAATTTCAAGGTTGCGCCCTTTGAAGTAGAGAGGTCAATAGCCTTTGAAACGAGATAGCTCTCTGAAGGTGTTGTTACCTTACTTGTGTTTTCATAACCTGTAGCCTTAGCATAGCCATAAGAATCAATGATCCATGGAGTACCCTTAATGGTCTTCAAGGTAAATGTACCGAAGCTCTTGCTGAATGTCTCGTTGATATAACCATCAGCTGGAGTATCAGGAGTGGTAGCTCCACCTTCGCCATTAAGAGAAACAATGTAGTTACCTACAAGGAACTCTTTAGTGCCGTTATAGCTGTCTACCTTACCGCAGATAACGACCTCATCACCTTGCTTCAAAGCATCTTCGCCCGAGAACTTAGTGCGGTTAGGACCTGCATAACCATTGTATACATAGAACTGGTTAGTAGCAGTTCCGTCTTCTGAGATGTAATACTTCAAGCTACCGTAATTTGCATCCCAACTGCCCTGTACTACAGATACGACCTTACCCTTTACGTATACTTCTGTTTCAGCGCTTCCACCATCGTCAATGTACTTTACTACACCTGCCACATTGAATGGGTCTGTGGCAGTACCTGTACCTGCAGGCAGAACTTCTTGAGATTCATCCTCTGTAGGCATATTGTAAGGAGCAGGAACGTCCTCGCAGCTGCTAAATGTTATGGCTGCCATAGCCAAGAACAAGCATGAATAAATGAACTTTTTCATATTGATTATTCTTTTTATAGTTTTCTACTTGAGTTAGTTTTATTTGATGGAAACGATATAGTTTTCCTTGTCGATTTCCGGTGTAGTGCCTTGGAAGAGTATGAGCTTGCCGCAGATGACAACTTTCTGTCCCTTCTTGATCAAGTCCTTGTTGGCCTCGGTGTACTTCTCGTTGTTGAGATAGTGGTTGCGGTATACTTTGATGGTATTGGCAGGATCGCCAGTTCCGTCAGCATTCATACCCTTGCCGTCTACAGAGATGTAGAATTCAGCATCACCATACTGTAGATTTACCTTTGGCTCAGAGCAGATGACACCTTCTGTATAGACCATAGCTCCGGTAGTCTTTCCGTCGTTTATCAACTTGAGAGCTTCCTTCACGGTGTAAGGGCATTGCTCTGTACCCTTGAGTAACTGCACGTCGTCAATTGTACGGATAAGAATCTGCCATGTGTCGTTGCTTTTTCCTGCATAACGTGTGAAGATACCTGTAACGCTCTGTGGACCTTCTGGCAGGAGTGCATTAGCAAACTTGGCGTAGGCAGAAGTGCGAATCACCAGGTTGTTGGTGCTGATGCCAGAGAAGCCGCGGTTTACGCAGTTGGCTTTGTCTTTGTCTGCCGCAGCAGCAAACACCTTTTTGCCTGCGTCGGCGAAGGTTACGCCCTCTATTCTCATCAGCTTGCCTGAGCAAGACTTCAAATAGTCGGCATCCTTGATCTTAGTCTGGTCGAATACCTCAACCATTGCCTCTGCCTTGGCCTCATCGGCCTCGCCGATAATCTTGTAGTGCTTCTCCCATACGTAGCGGTCTACCTTACCGATAGACTGTGAGCCCTTGTTGGTGTTGGTATAGACACCGCCCAACTCAGCCTGCTTGCCGTAGCCACCGATGTAGAGGCCTTTGCAGTCGATAAGCACTTGCTGACCTACTGGCAACTCGCCATAGAGTCCGCTCTTGCCGATGCAAACCAAGATACCGCCCGTCTTGTCCTGCAGGCAAATCTGATTGTAGAGGTTGCCTCCGAGGTCGTTACCAGTAACGATACCCAATATCTTGATGTCCTCGTCCACCTGCTTGTACAGGCCACGTTCTATCTGTGTGGCATATTTCTCCTTCAGTTCGGAAATAGTGATGACATTGGTAGCCTCCAGTTTGTTGTTACCGATGGCTGGACCCGAATAGTCCTTTGAGCCTTCGGAATCAGCATAACCGTCGCCCATGCATGAAGCCAAGAGCAGGGCAGCAAATGCCATTGCGATATATTTTAACTTTTTCATATCTTTCTCTTCTTTTAGAATCTGTATGATACCTGGAACATTCCGTTGGTTCCGAATACGTAATACTTCTTAGGGTTCTTAGAGAACTTGTAGACGCGATCCTTGGCCTCGTTTTCCTTGTTGAGGGTGTAGTCGCTTCGGCTTTGCTCGTAACCACCTGAAACAATCTTGCGGTTGTTGAGGATGTTGGTTACCATGAGGTTGAAGTTCAAGCTACCATGCTTGAGGCGGATACTCTTGCCGATGCTTCCGTCTACCATCCATCCACCATGACCCTTGGCCTGATCGATAGAGCCTGGGAGAGGCTCGTCATTGAAGAGCACATCGCGATTCTTCAGAGAAGACTTGTAGCGATAGCTTGGTGAGTATGACAAATAGATGCGGTCGTACCAGTTGGCATTGAGGTTGATGAACCATCCGCTCTTATGGAAGTCGAGTGCGAGGCTACCAATGGTAAGAGGTGTGCCGCTCTCGCGCATATCCTTAATGTAAGCGTAGTCTTTATTGACCTTTGCTGATTTAGAGAGCATGTAGTACACATCAACATTGTTGATGTTCTTGGCGTCGCTGATGGTTCCGATAGCCTTGAAGTTAAGGAAAGAAGCCACCTTGAAGTCGAGACCTGCCTCGATACCATAGTATTCTTTCTCCAATCCTGTCATGCTGAGGTAGGTGAAAGAGTTCTCGTCATCGTTGTAGAAGTTCTGCCACTCTGTAACGTGGTCGAGACGGCTGTAGTATGCGTTGATGTTGGCGTGTACCCAGGCATTCTGGTACTGATAGCTGAACTCGCTGCTGAAGACATGTTCGTCACCGAGGTTGAGAACGTAGTCGTTGCAAATCTCAGGAGAGATGAATGCTGTGTTGGCCATTGGTGGACGCCACTCGTAACCTACACCAATCTTGAAGACGTGGCCCTTGCCAGCATCAAAGTTAATGCTACCCTTGGCACCGCCCTCACCGAAACGTGCGATGCGGCTATTGCCCTCAGAATTGTTGGGGGCCATACCATTGCGCATATATCCATGGCGACGCATATTGGTCTGTCCGAGTTTGGCGCTTATCATAGTCTGGAAACGTCCCATCTCAGCAGTGTAGGAAGTCCAGAGTAAGCCCTTCATTACCTCTATCTTATAGTCGTAACCAAACTTGTCGCCTTCGTAAACGAGAGAGCCGAGGTTGTTAGGTCCAGCAGTGTTGAGGTCGTATTGTACTCTTGGGTCGCTGGCAGGATAGGTGCCGAGCGCATAAGTATTGATGTTATGGAAGAAAGAAGCACCCAGCAAGTCGTCCATGGTCTGATAATGACGGTTGCTGTTGCTGCCCAGTACAAGACCGCCTACGAGTGTAGAGCGCTTCGTAACCTTAGCAGACAGAGTAGATGCCATGTTTACCATCAGGTTGTCGCTGTGCTTGGCCTGGATGAAATAGAGCGCATCCTTGCCCTGGTTGGCAGCCTGCGTGTTGGCATAGTAGAGACGTTCCCAGTCAATCTGTCGGTTGGCCTTGCTTGCTGTCCAGTAGTTGTAAGAGTTCTGCCAGCTTTCGAGTGCATACTGATTGTTGCCAACAGCGTCTGGATTCCATACATTGAAGTAGCTACTTGGCAGATTCTTCCAGTAGTCTGGCTGTGGATTCTCTGCGTTGGCATAGTTGAGCTTAGTGCTCTTGTACATAGAGTACTTACCAAAGACAGATGTAGTGAGCTTCATCTTGTCGTTGATGTTCCAGTCCCATGTGGCGATAGCTGATGGTGCAAAATCGTTTACTACGCGTGAGTTGCGCTTATGACCATTATAGTATCCCCAGTATGGGTTGTAATAGTAGTCGTTGGCGAGCCAGTATGTCTCGTCGGTAGCTGCTCCCTGTGTAGAGCGCTCTGTAGGATTGCCCCATGTGGTGAAGCTCAGGGAGTGACCGTTGTCCCACTTCTTCTGCACACCGAAGTAGTAAGACAGTGCATTGTAGAAGGTTCCCTCTACATAACCACGGTTAGCCCAACGATAGGTGAGACCTGCTGAGATAGCCCAACCCTTGTCGTTGAAACCGCTGCTATAGGTATAAAGGCCACGAAGCGTGTAGTTGCGGTTGGCAACTCCCACAGATGCATAGTGACCTGTCTGCATGCTTCCTGCTCGGAAGTCATAGTTGTTACTTCCTCCCATACCCGTCATAGAGTAATTGTTGCCCTCGAAAGGCAAGGCAAAGTCAACGTTTCTTGAGAATCGGTTCAGACCTCCGATGTTAGAGAAGCGGAACTGACCAGACTCCATGTCGTTCATAGGAGCACCATTGATGTACACATCATTGTACTTCTGATTGAAGGCACGATAACGGAAACGCACAGGTGAGAACAGGTAGCCTGCCTCTGATGCGTATACATTTGAGTTAGAATTTAGGATGGTGACGTTCTGTGACATATCGTCATCCTCACCCAACTGTGCTTCGGTGAATGTGAATGCATTCTCGTCCAATCCCTTTGCTATCTTCTGCTCAGTGGTACTCTGAGCGAAGAGCAATGGGCTATAGCAGAGTGCAATCATTGCTAATTTTACCTTTTGTTGCATAGTCAATTGTTTAATTAATATAATGTCAGTGCAAAGTAAATAAATAAATTTTAAAAAAGAAAGTTTTTTTGATTAAATTTTCATTAAAAATGCAGTTTTTCCAGTTTTATTACTGATAATTCCGATTTAATCGCTACTTTTGCAGTAAACATAATTTAAAACTTAAAACAATGAAACGACATTTGCTATTCATTGCGGCCCTTTTGATAGTCAATTTGGCTGCCTCTGCCCAGAAGAAGTTTTCGGTTTACGCCGTAGGTTTTTACAATCAGGAGAATCTCTTTGATACCTGTCATGACGAGGGAAAGAAAGATTATGAATATCTTCCTAACAAGGGATGGAATGGTATGAAGTATACCAATAAGTTGCGTAATATGTCGAAGGCTTTGGCGGATATGGGAACAGACGTGCTTCCTAATGTGGGGTGTGCCTTCATCGGACTTTCCGAGGTGGAGAACCATAAGGTGCTTGATGCTTTGGTAGACCAGGCACCTCTTAAGGCCCGCAATATGAAATATGTACATATCGAGGGTCCCGATCGTCGAGGCATCGACTGTGCGCTGCTCTATAATCCTTCGCTCTTCAGTGTGAAGAATGTGAAGCTGTTGCCTTATGTGCAGGAGTTGGCAAAGGACAGCGCCTTCTTCACCCGTGGCTTCCTTACTGTGAGAGGAGAGATGGCTGGTGATGATGTGGCGGTGATCGTATGCCACTGGCCAAGCCGTTTCTCAGGTTCTTTCTATCGTGAGTCGGCTGCACGCCAGGTGAAGGTTATCAAGGATAGTCTGCTGAATGTGAACCAAGAGATGAAGATCTTTGTGATGGGCGATATGAACGACGACCCAGTGAACAAGAGTATGCACGTCTACTTACAGGCAAAGCCAGAGATCAGCCAGGTGGGCCCTGATGATATGTACAACCCTTGGTACAACGTTCTGGCAAAGGAAGGAAAGGGTACCTTATTCTATAGTGGTAACTGGAATCTCTTCGATCAGATTGTGATAACACCTAATTTGCTCAACAAGGATGCCAAGAACAAAGACTACTCTTCGCTGAAATACTGGAAGAGCCACATCTTCCGTCGCGACTACCTCATCCAGCAGGAAGGTCAGTATAAGGGTGCTCCTCTGCGTACCACAGCAGGCGGACGCTGGCTCAATGGTTATAGCGACCACTTACCAGTAGTGATGTATCTCGTGAAGGAGAAGAAGTAACTTTTTAAAGGTAAAAAGGTAAAAAAGTAAAAATGATAGAAAATCATCCTTTTGAGCCGTGGTTGCCATCGAATGCCCATCTGTTGATGCTCGGCACTTTTCCGCCTTCATCTAAGCGTTGGTGCATTCCTTGGTATTATCCTAACTATCAGAACGATATGTGGCGCATCTTCGGGCTTATCTTCTTCGGAGATAAACTTCATTTTGTCGATGCAGAGAACAAACGCTATCGTGAGGCAGAACTGAAGAGTTTTCTGCAGGAGAAAGGTGTGGCTATCTACGACACGGCTCAGAAGGTGATACGTACCAAGAATACGGCTTCAGACAAAGACCTACAGGTGGTGGAGCCCTCCGACCTTGATGGCATGCTTAGGGCATTGCCTCAGTGTAGAGCCGTACTGACAGCAGGACAGTTGGCCACCCGCGTCTTCTCCGAGCATTACGGCATAACAGCCACTCCGCCTATGGGAGGCTATGTGGAGTTTGAGTTCGAGGGGCGTACTCTGCGACTCTATCGCATGCCGAGCAGTAGTAGGGCTTATCCCTTGGCCGTAGAAAAAAAGGCAGAATATTATCGCAAAATGTTCAATGAAGTGCTCTGACAGTACGTTCAACTAAAGGTTAAACTCCTTTAGCTTCTGAACTTGATTAAATAAAAAATTAAAACTATGGATAAAGACAAGATAACCATCATTGGTATAGCTGGAGGAACAGGCTCGGGCAAGACCACGGTAGTGAGGAAAATTGTAGAGGCTCTGCCACCTCACTTTGTGGCTGTAGTGCCTCTTGACTCTTACTATAACGACACAACGGGCATGACAGACGAAGAGCGTCATGCCATCAACTTCGACCATCCTGATGCTTTCGACTGGAAGTTGTTGCACAAACAACTCAACGATTTGCGTAACGGAAAGGCTATTGAGCAGCCTACCTACAGTTACCTCAAGTGTAACCGTGAGGCAGAGACGATACATGTAGAGCCCAAGCCTGTCATTATCATAGAGGGTATTATGACGCTGCTCAACAAAAAGTTACGCGATTTGATGGATTTAAAGGTTTTTGTGGATGCCGATCCCGACGAGCGGCTGATCAGAAACATTCAGCGTGATACTATCGACCGCGGACGTACGGTCTCTATGGTGGTAGACCGCTATCTGAAAGTGCTCAAGCCCATGCACGAGCAGTTTATTGAACCTACCAAGCGCTATGCCGACATTATTATTCCTGAGGGAGGCGAGAATGTGAAGGGTATCGATATTCTTTGCCGCTATGTGGAAGGTTTGGTGAAAGATATAGAAGCTAAGTAGATGCCAGGAAAATAGGGGCGTAAGATATAAAAATCGGGTCTTAATAGATGACTATGGTTAGTCGTCTGTTAAGACCCGAATAGTTTTTATATAGTGATAACTTAAAGAAGGTAGCTTTATCTGATCACTACTTTCTTCTTACCGATGATGTAAACACCCTTTGTCAACTTACTTGCATCATTGCCGATGTAGCGGCCATCGAGGGAGAAGATCTGTTTTGAGGTCATATCAGTTTCATCAACAGATGGGAGTTGGATGGCGCTGATATTATCAAGATAGTCGAAGGTAATGACTTCATTTTCTTCCTTGATATTATAGATAGGCTTTACCAATATGCTGTTGTTGAGTGTGACACTCAAAAGTTCGGTCTTATTTGTAGTACCTGGGAATGGATCGCCTTGGAGACTTTCCTTGTATTGAACGTCTGTCCATTGTTTGCCGTCGCCATGGTTGTAGTCAGAGATTACATAACCATCAGCTGGAACAATCATGACTTTTGGTTTGCCTAAGGTGTTATTGGGATTGTCAAAAAGGTTGACATCTTTAGTGCCATAGTCAATTCGCCAAATCAGCATACCTGTGTTGTAAATATTTGCAATCCCATTCCACCATCCGCCTTTTTGGATATTTTGGATAAGGAGGTATTCATTGTTTTCTCCCTTTATTTTATAAGCTATCCTTTCTTGGGCGTATGATTTGAGAGTAACAGTCTGCTTCTCATCGCTCAGTTCTACAGGTGTAGCCCATCCCATGGCATCCATTTCCCAAGGTGAATAAGGAGTGGGGCAGTAGCCGCCATTAAAAGTATATTCTCCTCCATCCATCAAATCCCACATTTCTGGGTTTTGGTTATCTACTTTTGATGCGTCAACAGTAGGGTAAAGGTCGGGCAGACCGAGCGTGTGAGAGAATTCATGGCAGAACAGTCCGATTCCGCTAAGTAAGAAACCGTTCTTTTGGTTCAATTCCCGTCCAAAGTTGAGTTCTGCATGAACTCCAAATCTGCAGACCTTTTTGCCGTCATAGGTTCCGAAACTGTCATTACCAGGTCCAGACTTTGGCCAAATGTCATTTGGATTGCCCGACATGCTGGCAGGATAGCCTGCGTATATGATATACACGAGATCTACCATTCCGTCACCGTCTGCATCATATCGTGAAAAGTCAACATCTTTATCGGTTGCTTTACAGGCATCGCTGACAAGGGCATAGGTGTTGTCTTTGTCACCTTGTCCATAGTAAAGAGAAGAATGATTGAGTTTATACGGACCTACAACATCAAACTGTGGAGTGTATGTGCCCTTACTCATGTCGTAAAAATAGTCAGAAACACTTCCTTTGTTGCGTAAGTTCTTATTCTTGTATGAACCTATATATGCCTCATACCCATCGGGTAAGTTGTCCTCAGCCTTTCCTTTGAGGAAGTGCTCAAATACATTCTTGGCTTTCTCTCCACTTTGGAAGGGTGTGTCAGAAAACTCAACCAGAATAACCAATGCCTTTGGACTGCCACTATGTGGGAAATACTTCACTCCGCTGTTTCCGGTACCCATCGCTTTTGCTGGTGATGCCTTTTGAATGGCATAACTTCTAAAGCGGGAACGGTCTTGCTTTTTGATGGCTTTGATTTCTGCTGGTAGACGTTTGTTGGCATTGTGGGCAATAAATTTTGTAGCTTTCAATGTGCCGTATGAGGTAGTTTCTGCAATATAGTAGTTGTTTCCTTCTTGTACAAGAAGAACTCCATCCTCTGTGGTGAGCCAATTGAAATGTTCGTCACCATATATTCTGACGTTTAATTCTGTTCCGTCGCTCTGTGTGACAGTGACAATGCCTGGGTATGCCTTTGCCGCAAAGCCACTAACGATGCCCATCAGCGCAAAAGCCATGCTAAGTAAGATTTTCTTCATTAATCTATAGAATTATTTAGTTATTATTCAAGTTTTGGTAGGTGATAGACAGTTACACCTATTTATAATAATATTGTCCCTTCTTTTGAGTCTGTCTGCCAAACTCGATGGCATGATGTGGACAATGATGATAGCAAGAGAAACAGGTAAGGCAGTCGTCGTGATGGAGCCATACGGGTTGCTTACCTTTGCCTCCAGAGATGTCGCCCACAGGGCAGACGTTGGCACAGATACCGCACTTCACGCATCGCTCTTCCACGACGTGGAAACGCTTGTCGGTGATGAGCACATGTTCAAAGAATCCACCTACTATGTGAGTGAAGAACCAAGGAAGCGGACCTTCCGTAAGATGGCTGATGCCAGTCTTGCGTTCTCTCAGGTCTTCGCAGATGGCTTTCAGCTGTTGTGCTGCCTTCTCCTTCTTGCGCTTCTCCTTCTCGGAAGGATCTACATCCATGAATGGCAAGCCCACATACGACTCTGGCATGATGAGCGAATAAGCCGAGTCGGGCTGGCTGATGCCCATTGCTTGCAACTGATGGTTGGCTTGCAGACTTTTGTTGAGTGTTTCGATCGTTTTCCCGATGCTATCGCCTGCCGTGCAGACAGCAAAACAGAAAGGTTTGCTGTCGGAAGAGAAGTCTTCATCACTTGACTTTAGTCTTATTTTCTGGATGAATGAACGCACCAGTCTTGGCATTCTCCATCCATGAACGGGGAAAACGAAACCAAGCCGTTCACCTTTTTGCAAGGTAAACGGCTCGATGTCTTTATCGGCTGAGAGATAGCTGGAAAAGTCGGCTATGTTGATCAGTCGTTCTTGCGTGGCAGCCCCTATCTGTATGGCAGCCCAGCGAGTATTTCCTGTACCAGAGAAATAGAATATCATTACTACTTCTTGACTTCGGTCATGACACCTTCTATATATAGACGAGTCATTTCTACCGTACCATTGGTGCGCACGGTGATGCTCTTCTTGAAGTGGCCAGGCCATGTGCCTTCACTTTTATAGGTCACCTCTATCTCGCCCTTTTGACCAGGAGCTATTGGAGCCTTGGTGTACTTGGGTACTGTGCATCCGCAACTTGCCAATGCTTGATTGATGATAAGAGGTTGGTTGCCTACATTGGTAAAAGTGAATGTAGCCTTGTGAAGCTTCTCAGTCTCAGGGAATGAACCAAAGTTGTGAAGTTGCTTATCGAACTTGATTTGAGCCTGTGCGTTGGCGCTCAGAGCGCAACATACAGACATACATATAAAGAGTACAAACTTTTTCATTTTCTTTCTTTTTTTAGTGTGACGTGATTGTCTGTTTTGTACATTTGGATGCAAAATTACACATAAAGTTTAGTATGTCTTCACTTTTTTACATCTTTTAGCATCTCATGCGGTGTATTTATCTCTGTTTAATAGCTATCGCCTTATTGTGGCAGATATTTTTTCAAGAATTGTCCTGTGACACTGCTTGGACAAGCAGCCACCTGTTGAGGAGTGCCACAGGTTACTAAGTTGCCACCCTTGTCTCCACCGTCGGGTCCTAAGTCTATAATATAGTCGGCACACTTGATGACATCGAGGTTGTGCTCGATAACCACCAGTGAGTGTCCGCGCTCTATCAGTGCATTAAAAGCATGAAGCAGACGTCTGATGTCGTGGAAATGGAGGCCTGTAGTAGGCTCGTCGAAGATGAAGAGTGTGGGCTCCTGTTCTTCTTTACCTATAAAATAGGCAAGTTTTACACGCTGGTTTTCACCTCCCGACAGGGTGCTTGAACTTTGTCCGAGCTTGATGTAGCCTAAGCCAACCTCCTGCAGAGGTCGCAGTCTTCGTACAATGATGCGGCACTGGTCGAAGTCAGTGTCGTTGTGCGAGTGCTTCTCGTTGCTAAAGAATTCGATGGCTTCGTTGACAGTCATGTTGAGCACCTCGTTGATATCTTTTCCTCCATATCTCACGTCCAGGATGTCGTGCTTAAAGCGTTTGCCGTGGCACGCTTCGCAGGTAAGAGTGAGGTCTGCCATAAACTGCATCTCGATGGTTACATATCCCGCGCCCTTACATTCCTCGCAACGCCCGCCTTCAGCATTGAAGGAGAAATACTGTGCAGTAAAGCCCATCTGCTTGGCCAGCGGCTGAGCAGCAAAGAGTGTGCGGATGGCATCGTAAGCTTTCAGATAGGTGGCGGGATTGCTACGTGTGCTCTTGCCTATGGGGTTCTGGTCGACAAACTCGATGTGTCGGATGCTCTTCCAGTCGCCTTCCAATGAAGCAAACTCGCCAGGAGCATCGGCCACGAGGTCGAGTCGGCGTCGGAGAGCAGGGTATAGGATGCCCTTGATGAGTGACGACTTGCCTGAGCCCGACACACCTGTCACGACGGTAAAGACATTGAGCGGTATCTCTACGTCGATGCCTCGCAGGTTGTTCATGCGAGCCCCTCGGATGGTGATACTCATGTTCCATGCCCTGTGCGAGGTAGGACATTCTATCTCCTCGCTGTGGGTGAGATACTTGATGGTGTAGCTCTTGGGATAGCGAGACAACAGGTCGGCCTGTGCAACCTTGTCGGTAGTGCCGTATTCTGTGGCAGGTCCAGCGTATACTACCTCTCCACCCAGTCGTCCTGCATCCGGGCCAATATCTATAAGATAGTCGGCAGCACGCATGATTTCCTCGTCATGTTCCACCACGACCACAGTATTGCCCAACTGCTGCAGTTCGCGCAGAACCTTGATGAGACGGTCTGTGTCGCGGCTGTGCAGTCCGATGCTTGGCTCATCGAGGATGTATACACTTCCCACGAGCGATGATCCGAGACTCGTAGTAAGGTTGATGCGCTGACTCTCACCACCCGAGAGACTATTACTGAGTCGGCCTAAGGTGAGATAGCCCAATCCCACATCGAGCAGGAACTGCAGACGATTGTTGATTTCGGTAAGCAGTCGTTTGCCGATGCTCTGTTCGTGTTCTGTAAGTTCTAACTTGTCGAACCAAGCCTTCAGATTGGTAATCGACATTTCCACCAGTTCGGTAATGCTTCTGCCACCTATCTTCACATAGGTGGCTTCTTTTTTGAGGCGTGTGCCATGACAATCTGGACATATCGTCTTGCCACGGAAGCGGCTCAGCATGACACGATATTGTATCTTGTACTGGTTTTCCTTCACCATCTGGAAGAAGGCATCGATACTCACCTGCTCGTGGATGTCCTTTTTGCGGTCGCAAGGCAATCCGTGCCAGAGCATATCCTTCTGTTTCTGTGTAAGATTAAAGTAAGGCTCGAAGATTGGGAAATCGTACTGTGCTGCACGGCGGATGAACTCTTTTTGCCACATGCCCATCTTCTCGCCACGCCAACAAACCACGCAGCCGTCGTAAACACTCATCGATGTATTGGGGATGACGAGTTTCTCGTCGATGCCTATCACGCTTCCGAAGCCCTCGCAGGTAGGACAAGCTCCTAAGGGGGAATTGAAGGCAAACATATTGTCTGATGGGTCTTCGAAGGTTATGCCGTCAGCCTCGAAGCGAGTAGAGAAGTCGTAGCAGATGTGGCTGGGCAGGAATAGCAAGCGACAGGAGCCATCTCCCTCATAAAAGGCCGTCTCTGTGGAGTCGGTGAGTCGGCTAATGTCGCTCTTCTCCTCGCTTACCGACGAGCGGTCGATGACGAGAAATATATCCTTAGCTTCGGCTTCTCCGTCGAAGTCTTCGATACGCACAAAATCGTCTTTCACCAAGATGCGCGAATAGCCTTCCTGCAGATACATCTCCAACTGTCGTGCAAGCGTGCGCCCCTCAGCCACATGGATAGGGGCAAGGATTACGAACTTGGTGCCAAGAGAATATTGGCGTGTGCATGCCAGTACATCTTCTGTGGTGTGTCGCTTCACCTCCTCACCGCTGATGGGTGAGAATGTCTTTCCGATACGTGCATAGAGTAGGCGCAGGTATTCATAAATCTCGGTTGTGGTTCCTACAGTGGAACGTGGATTGCGCGAGATTACCTTTTGCTCGATGGCGATAGCAGGTGGCAACCCTTTGATAAAATCACATTCGGGCTTACTCATTCTTCCGAGAAACTGGCGGGCATAGCTCGACAATGATTCCACATAGCGTCGTTGGCCTTCGGCATAGAGAGTGTCGAAAGCCAATGACGACTTACCTGAGCCTGATACACCTGTGATGGCGACAAACTTGCCCTGAGGAATTTTGATGTCGATATTCTTCAGGTTGTTGGCTTTAGCGCCTTTTATCTCGATATATTTTTCTTTTGCCATTTATTATCGTTTTTGATATTTCCTCCTTTTTACCTTTCTACCTTTCTACCTTTTTACCTTTATTCATGATGATAAGGCTCACCTTTTATAATAGTGCAAGCACGATAGAGAGCTTCTGTGAAGATGAGTCTCACCATCTGGTGCGAGAAGGTCATCTTAGAGAGTGATATCTTCTCGTTGGCACGATCGTAGACGGCTTGAGAGAAACCGTAAGGTCCACCTATGACGAAGACGAGTCTTCGCGCAGTGCTCTGCTTGCGCTCTATCCACTTGGCAAACTCGATGCTGCGAAACTCTTGTCCATGCTCGTCCATCAAGACTACGGTGTCTGAAGGTTGCAACTGCTTGAGAATCAATTCTCCTTCGCGCTCTTTCTGCTGCTGCTCGCTGAGGCTCTTTGTGTTTTTGAGCTCAGGAATAGTAGTGATAGAGAAAGGCATGTAGTGCGTGATGCGTTCGGCATAGTCGTTGATGCCAGCAATGAAATGCTTGTTGATGGTTTTTCCGACCAATATCAGTTCTGTCTTCATTTTTGTTCTTCACTCTTCATTTTTGTTCTTCACTCTTCACTCATCACTCTTCACTCATCACTCTTCACTCTTCACTTACCTTCGTCTCTATAATATCCTTTACCAATGCGTTTGGGGTTCTTAGGAAACCAGCCTTTCTCGCATCGCTCTCTCTGTTCGAAGAGTTCACCGATGCTCCATAGGCATGAAGCCCCAAAGACACCATGTATTGCAGAGAGGAGAATGTCTTCTATCAGAAAAGCAGCGCCAATCGTGACGATTCCTATGATAAGAAAAACCCACCAAAAACGGGTTCCTGTGTGATATTCTGTCTTGATGACGATAGGATGGAAAATGCCTATGATGAGAAATGTGCTGATGGCAATGATGATGCCAGTAAAATGTAATTCCATAAATTAAGATGTTTATTTCTATTTCTGTTACCACTTTGAGTATCCTGATATGTTCTCCACTCCAAAAGAAAGGAAAGATACATTCAGAATGCAAAAATACAAAAAAAACTTCAATCTTGCTTTTGTTTCTCAGATATTTTATATATCTTTGCAGAAGATAAGCTTCATCTCAGCAAAATATTCAAGTAAACTTGATATTCTGCATTCGATTTGCATTATCTTTGCAGAAGATAAGCTTCATCTCAGCAAAATATTCAAGTAAACTTGATAT